>B570J13886_100002_pt1 | contig 34866 bp, 39 predicted proteins | sample LakMenEpi20May10_FD_13886 | JGI IMG/M metagenome (IMG submission 13886)
AAAGGATTAGAACCTACTCGTTATGGAGATTGGGAGACTAAAGGAATAACTTACGACTTTTAGATTATTTATTTAATCTATTATCAATTAAACTTTGTACCACTGTTGGATCTGCAAGTGTTGAAGTGTCACCAAGATTTTCAAATTGATTTTCAGCAACTTTTCTAAGAATTCTTCTCATAATTTTGCCAGATCTAGTTTTTGGTAAACCAGGAGTAAAATGAATAAGATCAGGAGTTGCAAGTGGTCCAATAATTTTTCTAACTAAATCTTTTAATTCTTTTGTTAAAGCATCAGAGCCCGTTTCACCAACCTTTAAAGTCACATAACAGTATAAGCCCTGTCCTTTAATATCGTGTGGATAGCCAACAACTGCAGCTTCAGCAACTTTTGGATGGGCAACGAATGCACTTTCTATTTCAGCGGTTCCAAGATTGTGACCTGATACAATAATGACATCATCTACTCGACCTGTAATCCAATAGTATCCATCTTCATCTCTCTTACATCCATCGCCTGTGAAATACTTGCCGTCATGTTGTGAAAAATAAGTATCAATAAATCTTTGATGGTCTCCATAAACTGTTCTCATTTGACCTGGCCAAGATTCTTTCATGCATAATCTTCCTTCGCATGAACCATCTAATTCTTTGCCTTTTTCATCAACAATTACAGGAACTATTCCATAGAATGGTTTCGTTGCTGATCCTGGTTTTAAATCAACAGCGCCAGGCTGAGGAGATATTAAAATTCCACCTGTTTCTGTTTGCCACCAAGTATCAACGATTGGACAACGAGAGTCGCCTACAACTTTATGATACCAAATCCAAGCTTCAGGATTAATGGGTTCACCAACTGAACCTAAAAGTTTAAGTGATTTTCTGCTTGTTTTTTTAACCATCGCATCCCCCTCTCGCATTAAAGCTCTAAGAGCGGTTGGGGCTGTGTAGAAAATATTTACTTTGTGTTTATCAATTACCTGCCAGAAACGACTTGCATCAGGATAACTTGGAACTCCTTCAAATACTAAAGTTGTTGCTCCATTTGATAGTGGACCATAGACAATATAACTGTGGCCTGTCACCCAACCAATGTCTGCAGTACACCAATAAATATCTCCGTCTTTATAATCAAAAATATATTGGTGAGTCATTGAAGCATAAACTAAGTAGCCACCTGTTGTATGCAAAACTCCTTTTGGTTTTCCAGTAGATCCTGATGTGTAAAGAATAAATAATGGATCTTCCGCATTCATTTCTTCAGGTTTGCATGTTGTAGACATTTTAGAAGTTAACTCATGATACCAAACATCGCGCTTTGAATCGAAAGGCACGTTGCCCCCAGTTCTTTTTAGAACAATACATTTTTTAACATCGGGGCATTTCTTTAATGCTTCATCAATATTTTTTTTTAAAGGAATAACTTTTTGACCTCGTAATCCTTCATCAGCTGTAATTACAAATTCTGATTTACAATCTAAAATTCTGTTAACAATAGAGTCTGGAGAAAAACCGCCAAATACCACAGAATGAATTGCTCCAATTCGAGTACAAGCAAGCATGGCATAAACTCCTTCCGGAACCATTGGCATATAAATTGTAACTCGATCACCTTTTTTAATTCCAATTTTTTTTAATCCATTTGCAAGTTTACAAACTTCATCGCTTAATTCTTGGTAGGTAATTTTTTTAGATTCTTTTGGATCGTCTCCTTCAAAAATAATTGCAGTCTGTTTTGCTCTTTTTGGTAAATGTCTATCGATGCAATTATATGAAACGTTAGTGGTTCCATCATGGAACCATTTAATGGAAACTTTCTTTGTGCTGTAAATTACTTCTTTAATTTTTGTGTAAGGTTTAAACCAATGAATTCGCTTTCCCTCGTCCGCCCAAAATTTTTCATTATTGTTAACAGATTCTTTATATTTAGCCTCATATGATGATTGGTTAACGTAAGAATTTTTTGCCCAATCCGCAGGCACTTTGAAAAGTTTGTCGCTCATTAATCCCTAATCCCCCCTTATTTTTTAAATTCTACCCATCTTACATATTATTTTCCAGCTTTTTGAATCTATAGGCATTACTGATAATCTGCTCTGTTTTATAAGAGGTAAGTGGGAAATTTCTTTATTTTCTTTTATATCGGCAAGTGAAACCGGCTCTACTAAGTCTTTATAATATGCAACTTTAACCGCCACAAACTTTTTTTCTTTATCTGTTGGGTCAATAAATGCTGGTTTAATAATTTTAACTATCCCAATAATTTTCTTATCCTCATTAGAATGATAAAAAAAACAAAGGTCATTAGATTTCATTTGTTTTAAATAATTTGCAGCTTGATAATTTCTAACTCCATCCCAAACAGTTCCTTTAGAACCTATTTTTTTCTGCTCATTAAATGACCATACTGAGGGTTCTGATTTTACTAACCAATAATTCATGAAATTTTTTTACTTTTAAGAGGTGCCCGTGTCAAAACAAAGCCAAACTTATCTATATAAATCAATGATTTTTTAAAATAAATAATTCAAAAATTAGTATTTTACTCCAGCCCCTTTTAAAAAAGGTGCATCAGGATCTAAAGGCCATCTTGGCTTTGCAAGAACATCAAGATTATCTTCAATCCCTTTTTTAAATCTTTCAATTCCAGCCCAAGCAATCATTGCTCCATTATCACTACAAAGTTCAATGGGGGGAAAGAAATTTTCAAAATCCATTTCTTTACTTAGTTTATCTAAATTATTTCTAATGCTTTTATTTGAAGCNACTCCACCAGATATTACAAAAACTTTTTTATCTTTTTTGTATTTAGAAATAAATTCAGTCATGGCTGATTTACATTTGATATATAGAATTTCATTAATTGTNTTTTGAAAAGANGCTGCAAGATTTTCTTTATCTTTTTTAGTTTTTATCTTTGGTAGTAATCGCAAGATTGCTGTTTTTAAACCTGCAAAAGATAAATTACATCCTGGATGATTTAATATTGGCTTAGGTAGAACATAAGTTTTTTCATTTCCGTTTTCTGCAAGCTTTTCAATTTTTGGTCCACCTGGAAATTCAAGACCAATCATTTTTGCTGTTTTGTCGAAAGTTTCTCCAAGAGCATCATCAATGGTTGTTCCAATTCTTTTATATTTTCCAATTCCTTCAACAATCAAAAATTGTGTATGACCACCCGATACTAGAAGTAGAAGATAAGGAAATTCTATTTTATTAAAAATTCTTGGAGTAAGCGCGTGACCTTCTAAATGATTAATTGCAAGAAATGGTTTTTTTAAAATTCCTGCAATACTTTTTCCAGCGCTCAGACCAACCATTAAACAAACTAACAGACCAGGACCTGCTGTTGCTGCAACACCATCTAATTCTTCAAATTTGCATTTACTATCGTCTATGGCTTTTTTTATTATAATATCAATTTTTTCAGCATGAGATCTTGCNGCGTTTTCTGGGACCACTCCTCCAAATTTTAAATGCTCATCAACTTGGCTAGAGATCACATTTGATAATATTTTAACATTTCCTTCCGCATCTTCTCTTACAACTGATGCAGCAGTTTCATCGCAACTAGTCTCGATTCCAAGGAATGTTAAATCTTTTTTCATAGATGTATTGAGTGTGATCACCTGTCGCTATAAAAAGTAGCGATAATATATAACAAAATGTTATTAAATCAGCAAAATGTTAAGAAATAGAAAAATTATTATTGGCACTAGAGGCAGCAGATTGTCACTTGCGCAAACAGAACATTTTAGAGATGAGCTGTTACTTGCTTATCCAGGAGTTACAGCTGATCAACTTATTATTAAAATTATCAAAACATCAGGAGATAAATTTAAAACTGAAAATTTAGGAATGATGGGAGGCAAAGGGCTTTTCGTTAAAGAACTAGAAGAGTGTTTGCTTGAAAAATCAATTGATGTTGCGGTTCATTCTCTTAAAGATGTGCCAACTTTTTCATCAAACAAATTGTCACTTGCTTGTTTTTTAAAAAGAACAGATGAGCGAGATGCATTCTTATCTCCTGTTGCAAGTTCATTTGCCAATTTAAAACCAGGTTCTACTGTTGGAACTTCTTCTGTTAGAAGATTTTCACAATTAAAAAGACTGAGGGATGATTTAAAAATGGTTCCAATAAGAGGAAATATCGATACTAGAATTAATAAAATGAAAGAGGGAATCTATGACTCCATAGTGCTTGCAGCATCCGGATTAAAAAGACTAGGATTTCATTCTGAAGTAAAAGAATATTTTGAGAAAGATGTAATCATCCCATCCGCGGGACAAGGAATTATAACTGTTCAGTGTAGAGAGGAAGATTCTGTTGTTAAAGATATCTTAAAAACAATAAATGATAAAGAAACGCAAATTTTAGCAGAAGCAGAGCGTTCATTATTAGAAGTATTAAATGGCGCATGTGATACTCCGGTTGGAGCAAATGCTATCATTAACGATGAGGGAGAATTGTTTTTAAAAGCAGAATTGTTATCATTGGATGGGAAGCAATGCTTTAGAGCACACAAAACTGGAATTTTAGAAAAAGCAAAAAGTATAGGAATGGATGTGGCTGAAGAAATCTTATCTAAGGCTGGAGACAACTTTATTATTTCGGAGACAAAACTTGCGCATACTATTTACAAAAAGTCAGAATAGTTCTGAAGTCTTAGTTAATAAATTTATTTCAAAAGGTCATAACGTCACTAATTTCTCAATACTTAATGTTAAACCAATTATAACTCCTGATATAAATTTTAAAGATTTTACTTCAATAATTTTTACAAGTTCCAACGCTATTAATCATTTAGCAAACATAGAAAATATCGGTCATCTTAAATGCTTTTGTGTTGGTGAGCAGACGGCTGCGGTTGCAAAAAAAAAAGGTTTTTTAAATATTCATGTTGCAAGCGGAAATTATTTTGAATTAAAAGATCTTATTTTTAAAACTTTGGATAAAAGTAAAGAAAAATTTATTTATGTTAGAGGGGAATTTGTTTCTAATGATTTAGAAAATGATTTTAAGGAAGGCGGTTTTCTAATTAAAAGCGTAATTAATTATACAACTGAACCCAATCTAAATACTGATTTAAAATTAATTGAAGATTTAAAAAGCAAGTTAATTGATGTCATCTTTGTTTATTCAAAGAGAGCAGCCGATCAATTATTAAAGATAATTTTAAACCATAAAATTGAAAACAATCTTGATAACTGCACTTTGAATTGTATTAGTATTAATGTTGCAAATACTCTAAAAAGACTAAGGTGGAAAAAAATAAAGATTTTCTCACCTGGCGATGAAGAATTATCATTATTATAAAGAGGTTTTCTGGTGATTATAGATGGAAAAAAGTTTGCACAAGAATTAAGAAATGAAATCAAAAAAGAAATTGAAAGTATAAAAAAAACTAGGAATACCACTCCGGGCTTAACCGTAATTTTAGTTGGAAATCATACTCCAAGTGAAATTTATGTAAGAAATAAAGAACTTTCTGCGAAAGAAGTTGGAATTACTTCTGAGGTAATAAGATTTGAAAGTTCTATTACTCAAGAAAAACTCATTGAAGTTATTCATGGACTAAATAAAGATAAAAAAGTTCATGGTATACTAGTCCAGTTACCTTTGCCGCCACACATAAATGGAAGTAAAATTATTGAGGAAATCGATCCAAAAAAAGATGTGGATGGTTTTCATCCTGTAAATGTTGGTAATTTGTCTTCCGGAAAAGATTCTTTAGTTCCCTGCACTCCTCTTGGATCTTATCTTCTTATAAAAAATGTTCAAAAAAATTTAACAGGATTGGAAGCTCTAATTATTGGAAGATCAAATTTGAATGGAAAACCTATGGCGCAATTATTACTCAAAGAGGATTGCACCGTTACCATTGGTCATTCTAAAACTAAAAATTTAAAAGAATTATGTCAGAAAGCAGATATCGTTGTTGCAGCTGTTGGACGTGCAAATTTAGTAAAAGGTGATTGGGTAAAAGAAGGAGCAATAGTTATTGATGTTGGAATTAATCGAGAAGAAGATAAAACAGAAAAAAAAGGTTATAAAATAGTTGGTGANGTTGAGTTTGATTCAGTTGTAAAAAAAGCAAGAGCCATAACTCCAGTTCCAGGTGGGGTAGGACCGATGACGATTGCTTGTCTTTTAAANAATACTTTAAAAGCTTTTAAGAATATTAATTAATTATTTTCTAAGTAAGCGTGCGTTCATTTTAATAAAATTTTCTACTTTTTTTTTATTAAAAGTNTTATTTTCTTCAAAAGAAACATTTTTCATTGAGTAAATACTCNTATCGGACATTCTTGAAACAATACTTACATTNCCTTTGTAAATTTTTAACTTAACAGTTCCTTGAACTCGAGATCTTTTTTGATCAATAATNTTTTGTAATCTTAATCTTTCTTTTGAATACCAAAATCCATTNTAAATTAACTCTGCAAATCTAGACATAANCGCATCTTTTTTATGTGCAGTTTCTTTATCTAAAGTAAGAGATTCTATGGCCCTATGAGCGAATAAAAGTATAGTTCCGCCAGGAGTTTCGTAAACACCACGAGATTTTATTCCAATAAATCTATTTTCAACAAGATCCACTCTACCCACTCCATTCTTGCCACCAATATTATTTAAAAGTGAAAGTAATTTACTTGGAGAACATTTTTTATTGTTAATGCTAATTGGATCACCATTTTTAAAACTAATAGTCACATATGATGGCTTATTTGGAGCCTTTTCAGGAGAAACTGTTCTTTGGAAAATAAATTCTGGCGCTTGTTTTGATGGATCTTCTAAAATTTTACCTTCAGTTGAGGTGTGAAATAAATTGTCATCCACAGAAAATGGAGGAGCCCCTTTTTTGTCACTTGGTACAGGAATGTTATTCTTTTTAGCATATTTAATTAGATCGCTTCTTGATACAAAATCCCAATCACGCCATGGAGCGATAATTTTAATTTTTGGATTAAAATAGTAATAAGCAAGTTCAAATCTTACTTGATCATTACCTTTTCCTGTTGATCCATGTGATACCGCATCTGCTCTAAATTTTTTGGCAATTTGAATTTGACGTTTTGCAATAAGAGGTCGAGCAATAGAAGTACCGAGTAAATAAATACCTTCATACAAAGCATTTCCTCTAATCATTGGAAAAATATAATCTTTTACAAAAACATCTTTTAAATCTTCAATAACAATATTTTTAACGCCAAGATTTCTTGCGTTTCTAATTATTTTTTTTCTATCTATTTCTTGTCCAAGATCTGCAGTGTAGGCAATAATTTCTGCATGATAGTTTTCTTGTAACCAACGTAAAATTACAGAAGTATCAAGACCACCAGAATAAGCTAAAACAATTTTTTTAACTTTTTTTTTCATTATTAAATGAAATTACATTTCTTTTTAGCAGCCTCATAGGCATCACTAAAACCACTTAATGAAAAAGTATCGATAGTTTTAGAGCCTTTAGCTGAGGTTGCGCTAATTTTGGCTTGAGAGGATTTTCTCATCAATTCTATCATCGCAACTTCCTCTTCATATTTTGTAAGCCAAGCAAAATTATCTTCAGTTTCAAATTTGAATTCTTTTTTATCGATAGCAACATTTACTCTAGAAGATGCTTTGTAATTATAACCGCTAGTAACGCTTATCTCGTTTTGTATTTTGTCGTTAGGTCTAAAACTTACAAATAATCTAGATTCTGCTCTATTAAGACCTTTTGGATCAGAGGCCACAGGACTGGACACGGCATAACAAACTTGCTGGCCGTTAATATTAGTATTTTGTGCAGTCCAGTTTTTAAATTGTCCATCCAGTTTAATTTGAGCAAATATTTTTTGTTCAAAAGACAATAGACAGATTATAGAAAAAAATAAAATTCTTAAGGACATGGGTTTGAATATATTAATTGAACATTATTAATGTCTTTTATTACATCATTAGTTAGTGACAGATCAATACTATCAATATTTTTCTTTAACTGNTCCATTGATGTTGCNCCAATAATCGTTGANGTTACAAATTTTTGAATAATACAAAATTGAATTGCCATTTGTGCAGGATCGATATTNTGTTTCTTTGCAACTTCGTAATAAGCCTTAACNGCTGGCTCTGTATTTCGAGTTCTGTATCTATCAAATCTATTGCCCCATAAAACTTCTCTAGTTCCNGCAGGCTTTTTTCCACCTAAATATTTTCCAGTCAAATGCCCACCACCCAAAGGTGAGTATGCAAGTAATCCAATTTTTTCTCTAATCGAAATTTCTGAAAGTCCAACTTCATAACTTCTATTAATAAGACTATAAGGGTTTTGTATTGTTATAGGCTTTGGAATATTATGTTTATCTGCAAGTTTTATATATTGGCTTGTACCCCAAGGAGTTTCATTTGAAAGTCCGTAATATTTTATTTTTCCAGATTTAATTAAAGATGCCATTGCTTCCATAGTTTCAAGAATAGGTATTATATCGTTAGTTTCAGTGTGCTCATATTCAAGTCCACTGAACACATTCAAAGGTCTATCAGGCCAGTGCAGCTGATAAATATCAACGTGATCAATTTGTAAATTTTTTAAACTATTATCAATTGCAGCGTTAATTTGTTTTTTACTAAGTCTAGTTTCTTTCTCACCCGGTCTAATCCAGTCCATTCCAGATCTGCCTGTTACTTTATCGGCGATGATGATCTCATCTCTCTTTTTTGTTTTCTTTAACCAGTTACCAATAATTTTACTTGTTGTACCACACGTCTCTTTTGTAGGTGGTATGGAGTATAATTCTGCGGTATCAAAAAAATTAATTCCTTTTGAAACAGCATAGTCCATTTGATCAAAACCATCCTGCTCGGTGTTTTGCATGGAACCCCAGGTCATTGTGCCAAGACAAATTTGGCTAACGTTTAAATCCGTATTTGGTATTTTATTAAATTTCATACTTTTTTATCTTCAAAAAGATAATGGAATAGTCTTTTTTTAAGCTTCTTGAAACGAACATATTTTAATATTATATAATGGGTCAAACAAACATATAGGCAAAAAAAAAATGAACTTAAAGTATGGTCAAACAAGAACTACGACACGTGCAGAATCGGGTGCCATAGATCAGGGCCTTAGATCCTACATGTTGAAGATCTATAATTACATGGCAACAGGTATTCTGGTGACAGGTTTTGTAGCGTTATTTTTATTTAAATATTCTGTAGTTACAAATGATGCCGGTTCAATCACTGGCCTAACTAATTTAGGTAATGCAATTTACAATTCTGCATTAATGTGGGTAATCGCTTTTGCTCCATTGGGTATTGTATTGTGGATGAGTTTTGGACTTGCAAAAATGAGTGCATCAAAAGCTCAAACATTATTTTGGGTGTTTGCAGGATTAATGGGTGCATCACTTTCTTCAATATTCATGGTTTATGTTGGAGCTAGTATTGCTCGAGTATTTTTCATTACTGCAGCAACTTTTGCTACAATGAGTCTTTACGGTTACACAACAAAATCTGATTTAACTAAACTTGGATCATTTTTAATGATGGGTTTAATTGGAATCATTATTGCATCAATCGTAAATATTTTTCTTAAATCTACACAACTAGAATTCATCGTTTCATTACTTGGAGTTATAATTTTTGTTGGTCTTACAGCGTATGACACACAAAAAATTAAAGAAATGTATTTTGATGGAGGCGATTCAGAAACAATGGCTAAAAAATCTATTATGGGTGCTTTAACTCTTTATTTAGATTTCATTAACCTTTTTGTAATGTTGTTAAGATTCTTTGGACAAAGAAGAGACTAATTAATTTATTCTATTTTATAGCCCCGAGTAATTGGGGCTATAAAATTAACTTAAAATAAAATCACCAATTCCTGTAAATAAATAACAACTAAAGAAGAAAATTATTAAAATTAAAGTCCAGTAACAATTAACCAATCTATCTCTAAAAATTTTTTTATTTATAACTTCTGATGTTTCTTTAGGTTCCCAAATTGATTTTTTGAATTTTCTAATATCACAACTATATTTCCAAAAATCTTTATTAGTTAGNTCTTTATCACCTGTTTCAAATTTTTTNAGATAATTTGATACAAAAATTAATAAATAAATTGCAATAGTTAAAACTAANATTGACCAAAATGCTTTTGTTCCTAAAATAAAAATTAAAATTATTGCTNNNATTATAATNATAAATGGATTTTTCATTTAATCATTTTTTTAATGATTAAAAAAATTGAGACTAAAATTAGTGGCAGCAGAATAGCGCCTATATAACCATATTCATCTAACACCCAATTTAAAAGAAAAAGAAAACATATTATTCCAGCTAAAACAGATAATAAATACGTAATAAAATTTTTGGTCATATAATTATTATAATTTAATTAGAGTATAATTTCATTAAATTTAAAATTATTTTTTTATTTAAGTTTAGTTTCCGGAGCATTTTTTAGAACAATATTTAACAAAATCCCAATTTTTTTCCCATTTTTTTCTCCAAAGAAACTCTCTGTTACAATTAAGACAAATCTTTTTTGGTAATTGATTTTTTTTTCTCAAGTTATTTAATAACTTTTAAATATTTAGCTGAGTGTTTTTTTGAAATAATTTTTAATATGGAACTCAAATTATCTGAGCTTTTGATTACAGAGCCACTTGCATCTTTTAATTGATATTTATTTTTATCTTTTTGATTAAGTTTTTTTAGTATTTGGAAAAGAGGATTTTCGGTTGCTTTTCTATAGATCTCAAAACTAATCATAGTTTTGCTCATATAGATCCCATAGTCTTTCCATTCCCCAACAGAGACCATTGAACCATAAAGATTTAAAATTTCTTGAAGTTCTTTTTTATTAAAAAAGTTTTCTTTATTAAGATTGTTGTTTTTAATTAAATGAAATTTCATTAATCAACTCTATGTTTTTGAATAAGTGATACTTGCATAATTGTGAATATTAAAGTGATTGGTAATAGTCCAAATACTTTAAATTGAACCCAAAAGTCCTCACTTTGCGTTCTCCAAACAAGCTCATTGAGAATCGCTAAAAAAATAAAAAAATATATCCAGCGTTTATTTAAAATATTCCAACCTTCGTCTGAAATTTTAATTGATCCATCAAACAATTTTTTTAGCAAAGGCTGTTTTAAAAAGATTTGTCCGTACAAAAGAATAAGTGCAAAAATTATATTTATAATTGTAGGCTTCATATAAAAAAATATTTTATTATCAAAAACAATTGTTAATCCACCAAATAGAGCAACAACAACAGCTCCTAATATTGGTATTGTTGGTATTTTTTTTTCTATTCGGTAAACAAAAAATACCGATATAATAGTTGCAATAATTAAAGGAAGTATTGCATAACTCATTCCATGTTTTTTATAGAAATAAAAAAAGATTAATAACGGACCTATATCCAAGAAAAATTTTATGAGACCTTTATTCATTAAATTTTTAATAATTATTTCTACAATTATTTTAAACTTTAATTCATCTTTAGCAAAAGAATTTAGATATGAGGTCCGGGCCTATAATCTAAATGTTATGGAGATTAATTTTAATATTGATGATGAAATAAACAACAAGATTACCTTTAGTGCTGAAAGTGTAGGTATCGTTGGATTTTTTGTAAAAGTTTTAGCAAAATCTAAAGTTGAATTTAATGATAAAAGTAAAAACACTTGGAAGTATGAATATCGTTATGAAAAACCAACAAGCAATAAATATAGATTAAATAAAATCAATTTTTCCAAAGAAAAAGTTCTTAATTTTGAAACAGATCCACGCAGAACCGAAGATTTAACTAAAAAAGTTCCATACAACAAAGAAGACTATTTTGGCGTGATTGATCCAATCTTTGCGGTTAAAAAATTATTTTTAATCGATAAAAAAAATCTTGATTGTGATAAAAAAATTAAAGTTTTTGATGGTAATATTTTTTATTACTTAGTGATGAAGAAAGAAAATGTTCAGATAGATTTTGATTCAATCTTTTCTAATTATAAAGGAAAATTACAAAAGTGCATTTTAACTTATCAGCCAATATCTGGATACACTCCAGGAGATCCAAATACTCCCGAGCAGTTTAAAGTAGATCTTTATTTTGGAATTGTTGGGGATAACTATTTTCCAATTTACGCGACAACTAAAGGAAAAAAAGGAATTAGACTTAAGATGTATTTAGATACAATCCAGTGAGCTATTGAATTTTTTATAAGAATCACTACTTTAAATTTTAATGTTAGAAAAAAAATTAAACAAAGCCAAATTCTCGATTGGAGAAGTGGTAACGACATCGTTTGTTTGATTTCAGAGGTGTTATCTACGATGTAGATTTTCAATTTAATAATTCAGAGGAGTGGTATCAATCAATACCAAAAGCGGCACGTCCTAGAAAAGATCAGCCTTTTTATCATTTACTTGCCGAGAATGATGAGATCACCTACGAAGCTTATGTTTCGGAACAAAATTTAGTAGGAGATGATCCAAACGAGCCTGTGAGACATCCTTTGGTTAATGAAATATTTAGAGGGAAAAGAGGAAATCTTTACTTTAAACCATCAAATTAGTCGCAATTCTTACCGCCTTAATTCAAACAATTTTAACACAAAAGTTCGACAGATTATTTTATTAGATTTCAGTTAATACCTAACTGAGTTATTTTTGATCCCCAATCTCCCTTATCTCAGTTAGGTACACTTTTAATCTCACCAAACATGTAGTAAAAAAATTCACTTAAATGTTTGGAATATTTAAACCTAGAACTTTTTTTAATTTAGCAAACACCAGTCTTTTTTGGTTAAAAATAATTTTGGTTTTTGCGCTTATTACTGGTTTAATTTTAGCATTACTTTTTTCACCAATTGATTATTTACAAAAAGATACGGTAAGAATTATGTATGTTCATGTCCCATCTTCTTGGATTTCTTTATTTATCTTTTTAATTGTTGGAATTTCATCATTTATAAGTTTAATTTTTAAACTTAGAGTTTTTTCGGTTTATGCAAAAAGTTTAGCACCTATAGGGTTAGTTTTTTCTTTAATCTCTGTTGTCACAGGATCATTATGGGGTTACCCAACATGGGGAACTTTTTGGAGTTGGGACGGTAGACTAACTTCAATGTTTGTTCTGGTGTTAACTTATTTTTTATATGTTTCTTTGTGGTCGTTTATAAAAAATTACAATTCAGCAGAAAAAATTACTAATATTGTTGGTATAGTAGGATTAATAAATATTCCTATTATTAAATTTTCAGTTGCATGGTGGAATACACTTCACCAACCAGCAAGCATTACACTAACTGCCGCACCCACCATACATAGTTCAATGTTAGCGCCATTACTTATTATGTTTTTTAGTTTTTGTATTTTATCACTGATTATTTTCTTGATTAGATATAAATATGAAATTATTAATTTTAGAGTTAATAAAAAATGATTTTAGAATTCTTAAATATGGGTGGTTACGGATTGTACATATGGTTATCATATGCATTTGCCGCGTTATCTTTAATTTCTCTTTATTACGTTTCAGTTAAAAAATTAAATTCTATTAAAAACATCGAACATCTTTATCAGTCTGAAAAAGTTGAAGAAGCGTCAGTTTCAGCTCAATCTAATAGATTTTAGTTTGATATCTAATTAAGCCCCGATATCTTTTTAAAAATTTTTTTTTTAAATACGCTTATGATTTTTAGCAAATCTGCAAAAAATAGATTAAAAATTTTTTCCTTAATAGCAATAGCTGCAACGATAATATTTTTCTTTATCTATAATAATTTACAAAAGAATGTTGTGTATTTCTATGCGCCTCAAGAAATAAAAAATTTAACAAATACCCCTTCTAATAAGATTAGACTTGGAGGTCTAGTTAAAGAAGGCTCATTAAAGAAAAATAATAATAATTATGTTTTTATTATTACTGATTTAAAAAATGAAATTTTCGTTGAGTATAATGGTTTGTTACCCAATTTGTTTGTTGAAGGCAAAAGCGCAGTTGTAGAAGGTGTTCTTAAAGATAAAAAATATTTTATTGCAAGCGTGATACTTGCAAAGCATGATGAGAATTATATGCCGCCAGAAGTTGCTAACAGTTTGAAAAAAAATAAATTAGGTAAATAAATATGGCTGGTTATATAGGCAATTTAGCTTTATTTTTTTCTTTAATATTTAACGGTTTCTTAATTTTTTCATTAATTAAAGGCATAAGAAATAATGACTTCAAAAATTCAAAAATAATTAATTTTTTTAATAATAGTATTTTTTTTTTATTATTAATTTCATTTTTAACTTTAATATATTGTTTTATTGTTTCTGATTTTTCTAATGTAGCCGTTTATCAAAATTCTCACACTACTAAGCCTTTAATCTATAAAATATCAGGAGCGTGGGGAAATCACGAAGGCAGCATGGTATTATTTATTCTAATATTATCATTATTTTCCTTTGTATTCGCCAGAACTAAAGTTAGTGAAAAATTAAAATTTTATACAGTTTTTTTTCAATCAATATTAATCTTAATTTTTTTAATTTTTTTAATTTTAACTTCAAATCCTTTTGACCAGATGGATCCAAAACCATCTCAAGGTCTTGGTTTAAATCCTATTCTGCAGGATCCGTTACTTGCGATTCATCCGCCATTTTTATATTTTGGTTATGTTGGTTTTTCTTTAGTTTTTAGTTTTGCGCTTGCAGGATTAGTGACTAATAATTTTGATAAATCATGGAGTAAGATTGCAAATTTTTGGATTATTCTTCCTTGGTCTTTGCTCACTGTTGGAATTGGTCTTGGATCTTTTTGGGCTTACTATGAATTAGGTTGGGGAGGATATTGGTTCTGGGATCCAGTTGAAAACGCATCATTAATGCCCTGGCTTGCAGCAACTGCTTTAATTCATTCTAACATTGTAACTCTTAAAAAAGATAAATTACATTCTTGGACGGCATTACTTTCCATATTTACATTTATAATGAGTTTACTTGGAACTTTTTTAGTTAGATCAGGAGTATTAAATTCAGTGCATGCTTTTGCAAATGATCCTTACAGAGGTGTATATATTTTAAGTACAATTTTATTTATTACTTTTTTTTCATTAGCTATTTTTATTATTAAGAGTCCTAAAAAATCTTCATATGGAGAATATTCTTTTTTACAGAAAGACAATTTCATCTTAATTAATAATTGTTTTTTAATCTTTTTTCTTTCGGTGATTTTAGTTGGAACAGTTTATCCTATTATTCTAGATGCCATTAGTGGAAAAAGTATTTCGGTTGGCCCTGTTTATTATCATACTATTTTAGCTCCATTTTTATTTGCATTTTTATTTTTCATGTCGCATGGACCTCTTATTAGTTGGAACAAAGAAGATAAATTTTTACAAATAAAAAATTTTAAAATATTTTTTCCAATTTCCATTGCGATCTCATCAGTGATTATTTTTTGGTTTTTTGATTATAAAGATATTATTTTGATATTAGGATTGTTATTTTCGGTATACCTAATTGTTTCAGTTATATTTGATTGGATTTCACAAAAAAAATTAAGCTTAAATTTTGGAAGATTAGTTTCTCATTTAGGATTTGGTACATTGATTTTTGCTATATTTGTTAATGCTTATTTATCAAAAGAAATTAATGCAGCTATGAAGGTGGGAGAAGAAATTACAATTCAAGAATTTGTTATTAAATTTAAGAGTATTAATAAAATTAAAAAAGAGAATTATGAGGAAGTATTTGGAAACTTTTTAGTAACTAATAAAAAAAAACAAGTTGAACTGACACCGTCCATTAGAAAATATGATCAGCCAGTTCAATTTACTTCTGAGACAAGCATTAAGACTAATTTTATCGTTGATTATTATTTTGCAATCAATTTGTCTGAATTTGAAAAAGATAAAATTATGGTTAGGTTTTATTATAAACCTTTAATGTTTTGGATTTGGTTTTCTATATTACTAATTGCTTTTGGTGGAATTTATCAAACCTTTAGACTGAGAAATGAATAATAAATATAAAATTATAATTCTTGGAATAACAATTGTTATAATTTTTATTCTTTTTTTGAGAGTTTTGAATTCCGATAAAACTTATCAACCTAATCAAATGATTGGTAAAAAAATTCCAGAATTTATTTTGGAGAATCTTTTAAATAAAAATCCAAAGTTAGATAGTAATATTTTATCAGGAAAAGATTTTGCCGTTTTAAATATATGGGCATCCTGGTGTATTCCTTGTCGGATTGAGCATCCTTTCTTAATGGATTTAAAAAATAAAAATCAAATCGATATTATTGGTCTTAATTATAAAGATGAAAGCGGGAATGCGAAAAACTTTTTAAAAAAATATGGAAATCCTTTTAGTTTAATAGGCGTTGATAAAAAAGGAGAAGTTGCAATTCAATTGGGTGCCTATGGCGTTCCGGAAACATATGTTTTAAAAAAAGGAAAAATAATTTTCAAACATATTGGCCCACTGAATGAAGATACGGTTAATAAAATTTTAGAATTACAAAATAAATGAGAAAATATTTTTTTATTATTATATTTTTTATTTTGTCTTCTAATGTTTTTTCTGCAAGTGAAGAATTAAAGAATAAAATTTATAAAAATATTAGATGTATTGTTTGTCAAGGACAGTCGATTTATGAATCAAATTCTGATTTTGCAATTGATCTAAAAAAATTAATTTCTAAGAAATTAGAAAATGGAGAGAATGAAAAACAAATTTATGAGTTTTTAATAAGTCGTTATGGCGATTGGATTGTCTATAACCCAGGTTTAAATATTAATAGTTTAGCCTTATGGTTATTACCTTTAATCATCTTTATTACAGGCGGTTTCTTAATATTCAGATTAAATAGTAAGAAAAAAAAGTAGAATCTTTATTGCATTTCCGCTAATTTTATTAAATAAAGGCTCATAAAAATGAATTCAAAACTTACTAAATTTTTTGGAATAATTTCTTTGTTGTCTATCTCTCTAGTTTCAACAGCTAGATCAGAAGGCTTCACTTTTTCAGTTGGAAAATTTGATCATAGTGATGACAAAAAAAATGCTGCAATGTTACAGTTAGATTATGATTTTGATAAAACTCTTTTTGGTTCCCCAATTGGCGATTTCAAACCTGTGGTAGGATTTTTAGTAACAGATGATAGTGCCAAGTATGGTTATGCGGGCGTTAGATTAGATTATAAATTAGCTAATAATTCAGTTTTAATTAGCCCAAGTTTTACACCTGGTGTTTACGGAAAAGGTGATGGAAAAGATTTAGGCCATAGTATTGAATTTAAAACACAAGTTAGAGCGGCTTTAAATTTAAGCTCAACATCTAATATTGGTGTTTCTTACAGTCACATCTCAAACGCTAGTTTAGGTGATAAAAACCCAGGCGCAAATAATTACAGCATCAGTTTTCAAAAAAATTTCTAAAACTTTATAATGTCATTAGCTAGATGCTTTAATGTTGATGATTTTAGAAAGTTAGCAAAAAAAAGACTTCCTTCCCCAATTTTTAATTATATCGATGGCGGTGCAGATGATGAAGTTACTTTAAAAAGAAATACTTCTGCATTTAATGATTGTGATTTACTTCCAAGCGTTCTGAGAGATGTAAGTTCTATCGATATGTCCACAACTGTATTTGGACAAAAAATTGACATGCCGTTATTTCTTGCACCAACTGCAATGCATAGATTGTATCATCACGATGGGGAGAAAGCGACTTCAAGAGCAGCAGAAAAATTTGGAACTTTTTTTGGAATGTCGACAATTGCGACAACCAGTATTGAAGAGGTTGGAAACTTAACAGGTGGTCCAAAATTATTTCAACTTTACATACATAAAGACAGAGGTTTAACAGATAATTTAATTGAGCGATGTCAAAGAGCTAACTTCAAAGCATTATGTTTAACGGTAGATACTATTGTTGCAGGTAATAGAGAGCGAGATCATAGAACTGGATTTACAACTCCGCCAAAATTAACTTTGGCAAGCTTGATAAGTTTTGCATTACATCCCGAGTGGACTTTAAATTATTTAATGCATGAAAGATTTAAACTACCTAATCTTCCACACACAGAGAAAGGTGGACAGTCCATAGAAACTTCAGTGATCAATTATATTAATAGTCAATTTGATCCTACAATGAATTGGAAAGATGCGGAGTATGTTGCAAAAAAATGGAAAGGTGCTTTTGCTATAAAAGGAATTGTATCTGTAGAGGATGCAAAAAAAGCAGTGGATATAGGCGCAACAGCAATCATGGTTTCAAACCACGGCGGAAGACAATTAGATGCTTCCATGTCGCCATTTGATGTTCTTGCAGATATTGTTGATGCAGTCGGAGATAAAGTAGATGTCATTTTAGATGGTGGAGTTAGAAGAGGAACGCACGTTTTAAAAGCTTTAGCACTTGGAGCAAAAGCATGCTCATTTGGAAAAGGTTATTTATACGCATTATCAGCGGGTGGTCAGCCTGGTGTTGAAGCAATACTTAGAATTATGCATGCTGAAATCAAAAGAGGAATGACTTTAATGGGTTGCAGAAGTGTAAAAGAAATTACTAGAGACAAAGTAATTTTCAGAAAGAAATGAAATTAGCAGACAGTGTTTTTAAACTTGGTACTGAAAATGCTTTTGTTGTTCTTGCAAAAGCAAAAGCTTTAGAAGCTCAAGGAAAAGAAATAATTAATTTAGGAATAGGTCAGCCAGATTTTAGAACACCAAAACACATCGTTGATGCTGCAAAAAAAGCCTTAGATGATGGTTTTCATGGCTACACACCTTCAAATGGTCTTTTAGAATTAAGACAAGGAGTATCTCGTCATATTAAAAAAATGTATGACGCAAATGTAGACGCTTCAAGAGTAGTAATCATGCCAGGTGGAAAACCTACAATGTTTTTTGCAATGTTAATGTTTGGTCAGCCAGGTACAGAAATTATTTATCCAGAACCAGGATTTCCCATTTATGAGTCTATGATTAATTATTCAGGAGCAAAAGCAGTTCCAATGTATTTAAGTGAGAAAAATAATTTTTCTTTCAAAGCCGAAGAAGTTTTAAAATTAATAAATGATAAAACTCGTTTAATTATAATTAATAATCCGCAAAACCCAACGGGGGGTCTTATAGAAAGAGAACAAATTGATAAACTCGTTGTGGGTCTAAAAAAATTTCCAGAAGTAGCAATTTTAAGCGATGAAATTTATAGCAGACAAATTTACGATAATAAAAAAATGCCTTCTTTTTTTAATTATCCAGAACTTTTTGATCGATTAATTGTTTTAGATGGCTGGAGTAAAACATATGCAATGACAGGCTGGCGTTTGGGTTGGAGTGTCTGGCCAGAAAAAATTATTGAAGATGTTACAAGATTATGTGTGAATGATCATTCATGTCCTTGTGCCTCAACTCAAATTGCAGGTCTCGCCGCATTAGATGGGCCCCATGATTTCTTAGATGAAATGATGAGTCAATTTAATAGAAGAAGAAAATTAATTGTTGATGGATTAAATAGTATTAAAGGGATTACTTGTAATAATCCTGGAGGAGCTTTCTACGTATTTCCCAATATTAGTGGGACTGGAATGAATGGTAATGAGTTTGCAGATAAATGCTTAAATGAAGCGGGCGTTGCAATTATTCCGGGCGTAAGCTTTGGCAAATCTGCCAAAGATTTTGTAAGATTTAGTTTTGCCAACTCTTACGAGAATATAGAAAAAGCTTTAGAAAAAATTAAAAAAACTGTTGTCAAATAAAGTTTTTTTTTCAATCTCAAAGACCTATATATATCAATCAAAATAATATAAGTTTAAGCCATGTCTACTTTAGTAATGCCAAAAATTGATCAATCAGTTTTAAATGATAGAGAAAAAATTGTTCGTGACTTAAAAAGATTTACTAATCCAGTTAATATTGTTTCAGATCCTGAAGGTATAATTCCTTATGAAACAGACGCATTGAGCGCTTATAAACAAAAGCCAATGGTTGTTGTACTTCCTGAAAATACAACTGAAGTTAGTAATATTTTAAAATATTGTCATGAAAATAATATTAAGATTGTTCCAAGAGGATCTGGCACAGGTCTTTCTGGAGGAGCGTTACCTTTAGCGGACGGTGTTTTGTTGGGTCTTAGTAAGTTTAATAAAATTCTAGAAATTGATTTTGAAAATAGATGCGTTGTAACTCAGCCTGGAGTTACAAATTTATCTCTAACTAAAGCAGTTGAACACAACGGTTTTTATTATGCACCTGATCCTTCAAGCCAAATTGCCTGCTCCATTGGCGGAAATATTGCTGAGAACTCTGGAGGTGTTCATTCTTTAAAATATGGAACCACAACTAATAACGTTCTTGGTGTTGAAATTGTTTTGATGGACGGAACAGTTATGAAATTTGGTGGAAAAAAATTAGAATCTGAAGGTTATGATTTATTAGGTTTAATTACAGGATCAGAAGGATTGCTTGGAGTTTTAACAGAGGTAACGGTTAAAATTTTAAAAAAACCACAGTCAGTCAAAGCTCTACTTTTAGGTTTTCAAAGCGTTGAAGATTCTGGTCAGTGTGTTTCAGATATTATTTCAGGCGGAATTATTCCTGCGGGAATGGAAATTATGGATAAGCCTTTAATAAAAGCTACTGACGATTACGCCAAGGCTGGATATCCAAAAGACGTTGAGGCAATTTTAATTGTGGAATTGGATGGTACAGAAAGTGAAGTAAATATTTTAATAAAAAGAGTAGAAGAAATTGCTAAAAAAAATAAATCAACTTATTTACGCATAAGCAAAAATGATGAAGAAAGATTAAGATTTTGGTTAGGAAGAAAAGCTGCATTCCCAGCAATTGGAGATATGTCGCCTGATTATTTATGCATGGATGGTACAATTCCTAGAAAAAAATTAGCGGAAGTTTTAAAAGAAATTACTAAGCTTTCACAAAAACACGGTTTAAAAGTTGCAAATTGTTTTCATGCGGGAGATGGAAATTTACATCCTCTGATTATGTTTGATTCAAATATTAAAAGTGAATTAAAAAAAGCAGAAAAATTCGGCGCTGATATTTTAAAATATTGTGTAAAAGTAGGCGGCGTACTCACAGGAGAACATGGAGTTGGAATTGAGAAAAGAGATTTAATGTGTGAAATGTTTAACGATGAAGACATCCAACAACAACTAAACATTAAACAAGCGTTTGATGAGAAATCTCTTTTAAATCCAGGCAAGGTATATCCAATCCTTCATCGTTGTGCAGAAGGCGGAAAAATGCACGTTCATAAAGGAGACACAAAGTTTAAAGACATTCCAAGATTTTAATGTCAGAAATTTATTCGCCATCAAGCGAACATGAAGTTGCAGATTTTATAAAAAATTGTAATTCACAAGAGATTCCAATTGAAATTACCGGACATAATTCAAAACCAATTGGTAGATTAATTCAGTGTTCAAAATCTTTAAATTTAAAAAACTTAAGTGGAATTATCGAATATTTTCCTGAAGAACTTTACATTAAAGTCAAATCAGGAACGCCGCTTGATTTAATTGAGAAAGAGTTAGATAAAAAAAATCAGGAATTATCTTTTGAACCCTCCGACATGGGATTTTTATATAATGGTAAAAGCAACAAAGGATCTGTTGGCGGAGCTGTGGCGTGCAATTTATCAGGATCACGCAGATTTAGAGCGGGCGCTTTAAGAGATCATATTCTGGGATTTAGAGGAATAAATGGCAAAGGTGAAATTGTAAAATCAGGAGGAACCGTTGTTAAAAATGTAACAGGTTATGATGTAAGTAAACTTATAACTGGAGCATATGGTACCTTAGTTGCCTTGACTGAGATTGTATTGAAAGTTCAGCCAAAAAATGAAGAGAGCCAAACTTTATTAGTTAATAATATTAACTTAAAAAAAGCTTTAAATATTTTTTCAAAATCAATGCAAACTTCTGTAGAAATTTCAGGTGCATGTTTTTATCCAGCAAAAATGTCCAAGTTTTTTAAATTAAACGATCTAGACACGACAACTTCAATTACCGCTATTCGTCTTGAGGGACCGAAAATTTCAGTGGTTGAAAGAGTTAACACTCTAAAAAAATTATTTGATGAATATAAAAAAACAATTTCAGTTCTTGAAAATTACCAATCAAGAATTTTTTGGCAAAACACAACAGATCTGCAATTTTTTAATAATAGTACAAATGTAGTTGTAAAAATAATTTTACCACCCGTTAATACTGATCAGTTTATAAATAAATTTGAAAATGAAGAATTGAAATATGTGGTAGATTGGGCGGGTAATTTAATTTGGGCTGAAATACCTGAAAATGATAGCGTGCTACTAAGACAATTAAGAATGGAAGTCATAAAACTTGGTGGGCACATGACAATTATCAAGGCGCCAAATCACGTCCGTATCAAAGAAGATTTTTTGACAATTGTTGATGAGAATATTAAAGTTTTATCTTTAAAGATCAAAGAAAGTTTTGATCCTAAGAAGATTTTAAATCCAGGAAAGATGTATTCAGGAATATAATGCAAACAAATTTTACAAAAAAACAATTACAAGACAGCAACATTAGTTCAGCAGATGGAATTTTAAGAAAATGTGTGCATTGTGGATTTTGTAATGCAACTTGTCCAACCTACCAGATCGTAGGAGATGAACTTGATGGTCCGCGCGGTAGAATTTATTTAATTAAAGACATGCTGGAAAATGACAAACCAGCTAATGAAAAAATAGCAAAGCACATTGACCGATGCTTATCTTGTTACGCTTGCATGACCACTTGTCCTTCAGGTGTTAACTATATGCACCTTGTAGATCACGCGCGAAATCATATAGAAAAAACTTTTGTTAGACCTTTCTTTGATAGATTTATAAGAAATTTGCTTTCTAAAATTTTACCAAGCCCAACTTTATTTAGAATGGCTGGTTACTCTGCAAGATTATTTTACCCATTTAGATTTTTATTTCCAAAAAAAATTAAAAATATGATGAAGTATATGCCAAATTCTTTTCCTGTATCTAGACAAGAAAATAAAGAAATATACTCATCAGTCGGAAAGACTTATGCAAGAGTTGCTTTGCTTACTGGCTGCGTACAAAGAGTCATTTCGCCACAAATTAATGATGCAACAATTGATATTTTGAACAGGCATGGCGTTGAAGTGATTGTGCCAAAAAAAGTGGATTGTTGTGGTTCGTTAAACCATCACTTAGGCAAAGAAGAGCTTGCTCATAAGTCTTTCATAAACAATATTAATTCATGGTTTAAATGGTATGAAGAAAAAAATCTTGATGCAATTTTAGTAACCACTTCAGGCTGCGGAACTACTTTAAAAGATTATGGTTATATTTTTAGGGATCATCCTGACAAAGAACTTAGAAGAAAAGCAAAAATGGTCTCATCGCTTGCAAAAGATGTAACTGAATATTTAGGAAAAAATATTAAATTAAATTATGTGAAAAAAGATAAAAAATTTACAATTGCTTATCACTCCGCATGTTCAATGCAGCATGGACAAAAAATACATAGTCAACCAATGGATTTATTAAAAAAAACTGGCAATGAAATAGTTGAGATACCGGATGGTCATTTGTGCTGTGGATCGGCTGGGACTTATAATTTGCTTCAAGATGAAATGGCCGCAGAACTATTAAAGAGAAAAGTTTCAAATATTGATAAAGTAAAACCTGATTTCATTTCAACTGGTAATATTGGATGTATGACACAGATTTCATCAGGAACAAAAATACCGATTGTTCATACCATAGAAATTTTAAATTGGTATACAGGTGGAGAAAAACCCATAGCGATTAATTTATTATGAAAAAAAAGATTTTAGTTACTAAAAATTTATTAAAAGAGACAGAAGAGCGTGTTCAGAAATTATTTGATACAAAATTAAATAAAGAAGAAAAACTTTACACAACAGAAGATATTATTGAGCTTTCTAAGGACTGTGATGGAATTTTATCTTTTAGTTCAGATAAAATAGATTCTGCAGCTATTAATAAATTATCAGATAAAGTAAAAATTATTGCGAACTATGCTGTGGGGTTTGGAAATATCGATACTAATGCTGCAGCAAAAAAAGGAATAGTTGTAACTAATACTCCAGAAGTTTTATCAGAAGCAACCGCCGATATTTCTATTCTTCTTTTATTAGGAGCATCAAGAAGAGCTTATGAGGGAAGAAAATTTGCTGAAGAACAAAGTTGGAGTTGGAGAACTGATTTTTTACTTGGCAAACAAATGTCTAATAGCAAATTAGGAATTCTTGGTATGGGAAGAATTGGCAGAGAAGTCGCAAAACGTGCTCGAGGCTTTGGTATGGAAATTCATTATCACAACAGAACTAAATTAGCGGCCCACTTAGAAGAGGGGGCAATTTATCACGACAATGTTAAATCGTTATTTAATAACAGTGAATTCCTATCTATTAATTGTCCCGCAACTAAAGAGACTACCAATTTAGTTAATGAACAATCGATTAATTATTTACCCGATGGTGCTGTTGTTACGAATGCAGCAAGAGGAGACATTATTGACGATACTGCCATGATTAAAGCAATGAAGAGTGGAAAAGTTTTTGCTCTAGGTCTAGACGTTTATAATGGAGAACCAAAGATTAATCCTGAATACTTAAAATTAAATAATCTTTTTTTACTTCCTCATATTGGCAGTGCAACCTTTAGAACGAGAATTGATATGGGTGATAGAGCAATCGATAACCTAGAAAACTTCTTTAATAATAAAAAACCTAAAGACCAGGTTAATTAAAAAATATTTAAATAAAAAAATAATTAAAGTCTTGATATAGTAGATCTCCTGCAACCCACAATATTGCGGCCAGACCTAACCAACCAATCCATTTATATTTTTTTACATAAAGTGAAATAAAATTGGCCATAGTAGCCATTAAAACTATTGATAATACCAGACCGAAAACTAGCATCGCATAATGATCTCCGGCAGCACCTGCAACCGCTATTACATTATCTAGACTTAGGGAAATGTCAGCAAGAAGTATTGTTATTACTGCTGCACTTAATTTATTTTTCTTTCTTTCATCAAGCTCAATTCTTCCTTCATTTTCATCCTTTGACTTTATAATATCTACATACAATTTGTATACGACCCAAAGAAGCAGCACAGCTCCAAAAGTTTTTATTCCATTTATCTTTAATAAAAAAGCAGTCGCACCAGCAAAGATAATTCTACAAACTACAGCGGCAATGGTTCCGTAAATTAATACTTTTTTTCTAATTTGATCATTAAATTGCGACGCAGTCATACCTATGACGATCGCGTTGTCAGCAGAAAGCACGAGATCAATTAAAATAATTTTAATTAAAATTATAATTTCTTCGCTCATAAAATTTTGTTTATCTGTCTATTCATTTATCTAAATAAAATAAATTAAATAAAACTATTTTAAATTATTACAATCAACGGTTGTTTTTTACTTAAGATTCTTATGTATTTGCGCATTTTTTTTTTAAAGACTGAATAGGTTATTTTTGCTTTAATCGCTTCCAGTTAATTAACTAAATAAGGGAATATAAATGACAAAACTAAAAAACGAAGTTACGTCATTGGAGTCTAAAAAAACTTCAAGACGTAAGTTTTTCAAAGCTGCTGCAGCCACAGGTGCTGTTGCCGCTGCTTCTCTTGCAATGCCGAATATATCGGTTGCGCAAAGTGCAGTGACTTTAAAAATGCAATCTGCTTGGGGACCGGCTGACGCTGATCCATTCTTTACTATGAATAAGCAGTATGCTCAAAAAGTTGAAGCTTTATCTGGAGGAACATTAAAGATTGAAGTTCTTGCAGTAAACGCAGTATTAAAAACTGCTGAAATCGCTGATGGTGTTAGCACAGGTGTTGTTGATGCTGGTCATACGGTTACAGCTTATTGGTACGGTAAAAACCCTGCGTCTTCATTATTTGGAACTGGTCCTTCTTACGGTTTCTCATCTCAAGAGTTAATGGGATGGATCGAGTACGGCGGAGGAAGAGCTCTATATGAAGAAACTTTAAGAGCCACAAAGTTAGACTACGTAGGCTTCTTTGCAATGCCAATGCCAGCTCAACCATTTGGTTGGTTTAAAAAAGAACTTAAGAGCTTAGCTGATATCAAGGGTTTAAAATACCGAACTGTTGGTTTAGCTACAAATGTTCTTCAAGGTATTGGTATGACTGTTCTTCAGTTGCCAGGTGGAGAAATTCAGCCTGCAATGAAAACAGGTTTGATTGATGCAGCTGAATTCAATAACCCATCTTCTGACAGAAATTTTGGAATGCAAGACGTTTCTAAATTTTATTCATTAGGTAGTTTCCATCAATCACAAGAAATGTTTGAGATAACTTTCAATAAAAAGAAATTTGATAGTTTATCTAAACAACATCAGAATATTTTAAGAATAGCGGCAGAAGCTGCAAATACTGATAATTATTGGTATGCTCTTAAGAGATACTCTGATGATTTAAATAAATTAGTTGCCGAGTCAGGCGTTAAACCTTTTGCAACTCCAAAAGATATTTTGGCTGAGCAAATGAAGTCCTGGGATAAAGTCATAGCTGATTTCTCATCTAAAGATCCTTTATTCAAAAAAATCGTTGACTCTCAAAAAGCATATGCAAAATCTGTGATGAAGTATTTATTACTTAATCAGCCAGATTATTCTATTGCTTTTAGAAATACTTTTGGCGATCCAGCTAACGTAAAAGTATAATACTCAAATATAATTAAAAAAGGGGTGCTTAGCGCCCCTTTTTTTTTGTCATAAGAGGGAGGATTAATTGAAGTCATATATTAATTTTGCAGATCAGTTTGTGGTTTGGGTTGGGAGAGCATTTGCTTGGTGCGTATTTGTTCTTACCGCTGCAGTTATGTATGAAGTCATTATGAGATATTTTTTTAATGCTCCTACTCTTTGGGCATTTGATTTTACAATTCAGATGTATGGAGCTTTAATTATGATGGGTGGCGCATCCGCGATTAGTACTAAATCACACGTTAGAGCAGACATGTACTACAATAAGCTATCTGAAAAAGGTCAAGGAATTTTAGATTTATTTTTATATATTGTTTTCTATGTTCCGGGTGTTTTTGCTTTAACTTATGCAGGATATTTTTATGCACAAAAAGCTTGGATAGTTGGTGAAAAAAGCTGGAATAGTCCAGCTCAAATCCAAGTTTATTTTAGCAAAAGCTTAATACCAATTGCAGGTTTACTTTTAGTGATTATTGGAATTTCAGAAATCTTTAGATGTATTATTTGTATTAAAGAAGGTAAGTGGCCTGAGAGAATAAATGATGTTGAAGAAACAGAAAAAATGATTTTAAGAAAAATTCAAAAAGGTGAGAGCGTGAAAGGTTTAGTTTAAATAAAATATTATGGAGTGGGCAGCAAATATTACAACAGCTAACTGGGTTGGTTTACTACAAGTAACGTTGTTCGTATTTATAATTCTTCTAGGTTTCCCAATGGCATTCACACTACTCGCGATGTCCGTGATATTTGGTTATTACGCTTTTTTTGATGCAAAGTTGTTTGCTGAGGTAGGCGTTTTTGGAAATAGAATATTCGACTTAATTGTTAAAAATGCTTTTTCGACCATGGAGAACCATGTGTTGATTGCAATCCCACTGTTTTTATTTATGGGATATATTGTTGAAAAAGCTGGAATTGTTGCAAGATTATTTAATGCAATTAGAGTTGCAACTTATAAACTGCCAGGCTCGTTAGCTGTTGCGTCCTTAATTACTTGTGCAATATTTTCAACAGCTACAGGTATAGTTGGCGCTGTTGTAACTTTAATGGGTTTACTGGCTTGGCCAGCAATGGTGAATAATGGCTACAACAAACAATTTGCTTCAGGAGTTGTAACTGCGGGTGGATGTTTGGGAATTTTAATACCTCCTAGCATCATGTTTATTGTTTATGCTGTTGTAGCAGCATTATCTCCATTAAGATTATTTGCAGCTGCCATGCTACCAGGTCTTATGTTGGCTGGTCTTTACATAATTTATGTAATTGTTGCTGCATCATTAAATCCAAAACTTGCACCAAAACCAAAATTAAGCGAAATACCTCCAAGAGCAAAAATTTATAAAGATCTTGTAGTATCTTTTTTACCATTATTTTTAATTATAGTTTTAGTCCTAGGATCTATTCTTGGTGGACTTGCAACCGCTTCAGAAGCAGCAGCCGTTGGCGCGGTTGGTGCTTTAGGTCTTGCATTTTTCTATAAAACTATGAATTGGAATATGTTTAAAGATTCAATTTATTTAACTGCAAGATCAAGCACTATGATCATTTGGTTATTTGTAGGATCTTCATCCTTTGCATCGGTTTTTGCCTATTTAGGAGGACAAGATATATTTGATGCTTTCTTTAAATCTCTTGATCTAAAACCTTGGCAATTTTTAGTAATAACACAAATTATAATTTTTGTTTTAGGTTGGCCATTGGAGTGGACAGAAATTATAATTATTTTTGTTCCAATCTTTTTACCTTTAGTAAAATATTACGGAATAGATCCTTATTTCTTTGGAATTTTAATTGGACTTAATTTACAAACATCATTCTTGTCTCCACCTATGGCAATGGCAGCTTTTTATTTAAAAGGCGTACAAGGAGACAAAGTAAGCTTGCAAGAAATTTTCAAAGGCGGATATCCGTTTATATTTATGGTTATTTTCGCAATGTTTTTATTATATAATTTCCAAGGCCTTTCAACTTGGCTTCCAAAGTACCTTTTTGATTAAATTTTTTTAATAAAATAATTCCAAATGAAACCATGTTTTTTATCCGCCAAACAAATTATTGATAAAATTAAGAATAGTGAGTTTTCATCAGTAGAGTTAGCAAATAGTTTTATTGAAAGAATAGAAGAATTTGAAAAAAAAATTCATGCTTGGGCTTTTTTTGATAAAAAATCGTTTTTAGAAAAATCTAAAGAAGCAGATGATTGGAGATTGTCAGGGAAGCCGTTGGGTCCTCTGCATGGTCTTCCAATTGCAATTAAAGATATTTTCAAAACTGATGATATGCCGACAGGTTATGGAACATCTTTAAAAGATGGTCATCGTACAAGAGATGAAGCAGAGGTAGTAAGACTTCTTAAAAATGCAGGCGCTATTATTATGGGAAAAACCGTAACAACTGAACTTGCTTATTTTGATGCTGGAAAAACTGCTAACCCTTATGATTATTCAAGGACACCTGGAGGATCTTCAAGCGGTTCTGCAGCAGCAGTTGCATCATTTATGGCGCCAGTAGCAATTGGTTCTCAAACAAATGGATCTGTTATTAGACCAGCATCTTACTGTGGTGTGATTGGCTACAAGCCATCTTATGGATTAGTCTCAAGAAGCGGAGCTTTAAGACTATCTTTTTTACTCGATCAAGTTGGAATTTTTGGCAGAACAATTGAGGACATGGGATTAGTTTCTAAAGTTATAATGCAGAAAGACCACAAAGATAAATCAACAAAGATTTATCCAACAGAAAATATGGAGTCATCCGTTTTAAAAGATCACCCTTTTGAGCCAAAATTTTTTTTTGTAGAAACTCCAAAATGGAAAAATTTAGACAGCAATTCTAAGAAAGAATTTGAAAAGTTGAGAAAAAAATTACAAAAAAATGTTGTCGATTTTCAGGACGCTTCTTTTTTTGAAAAAGTTTTTGAATATCAGCAAATAATTATGGAAACTGATATGGCTTATAATTTATCTTACTTTTATAACGAGCATAAAAATAAAATTGGAAAAAAATTAAGAGAAGCAATTGAGAGAGGACAATCTTATAAATCCAAAGATTATGCAGAGGCAGTTGATCATATGGAAGTTTATTATGAAAATATTTCAGAGATGTTTAATCATTTCCATGCAATTATTACACCCGCAACTACAGGCGAAGCTCCAAAAGGATTGGACTACACAGGAAGTCCTGAATTTTGCACAATTTGGACTTACCTTGGAATGCCATCTATTTCATTGCCAATTTTAAATGGATCTAATAAAATGCCTATTGGAGTTCAAGTTGTTGGAGAAAAGTTTGATGATGTTAGATTTTTACGTTCAGCAAATTGGCTTTTAAAAAAATTAACATAATATATTTATGATTGGAAAATTTTCCGCTTTTATCGGAGCCATTTTGTTTATAATCTTTTTGGGATCAATTACTTATTCTGTTTTAAAATCTCCGATTATAACATTTTCAGCATCCATTCCAGTTATATGTGTAGGAGTTGTAGCTGTGGGAATGTTAATTTTTGATTTCAAAAGAATGTTATTTTTTGTGAAGAAAAAATAATATTTTATAATTATAAATTATCTTGAAAGAATCCAAGGTTAGTTTTTTACCTTTATTGTTTTTATTTATTCAGCCTATATTTATGACAGGAAATATTGCTGTTGCACGTGGTGCAGCAGGATTGGTTCCACCTGTGTCACTTGCTTTTTGGCGATGGGTTCTTGCTGCGTTAATACTATTACCATTCATATACCCTTCTCTTAAAAAGCAATGGAAGGATGTATTAATTGAATTTCCTAAATTATTAGTTCTAGGTCTTACTGGCTTTGCATTTTGTGGTGCTTTTCCTTACATTAGCGGACTTACAACTAGCGTTGTAAACATGGGAATTATTTACTCTGCTTCTCCTATATTTATTATTTTACTTTCAGTTTTTATTTATAAAGAAAAGTTAAGCAAACTTCAGATATTTGGAACAGTTTTATGTTTATCTGGAATTATGGTTGTGGTCTGCAAAGGTCAGCTTGAAACATTAATGAGACTGCAATTTACTAAAGGAGATTTTTGGATTTCAGGAGCGATGATTAGTTGGGCAGTTTATTCGGTGTTTTTAATGAACTGGAAAAGTAAATTTGATCTACTGACTCGTTTTGGCCTTATGGCAATTGCTGGAGTTATTTGTTTGTTACCAATGTATTATGTTGAAGAAACTTTTTTTTATACCACTACTTTTAATAAAGACTTTGTTTTTTGGACTGTTGTTGCCGCAATTTTTCCAGGCATCATTGCTTTTTTAATGTATTCAAAATTACAAAAATTTGTTGGTGCCTCCATAACTGGATTAGTGATTTATTTGATGCCAATTTATAGTGCATTATATGGCTATTTTTTATTTAATGAAAAATTGCAAAGCTTTCATTGGTTTGGTGGTTTATTTGTATTAGCAGGTATAATTTTAGCTAATAAAAATTTATTTAAAATTAAATGAGTAGTTCAATCAAAACAGTAGGCTTTATCGGGACAGGTTTAATGGGATTGCCTATGGCAAAAAACATTTTATCTAAAAAATTTAAATTAAATGTTTGGAACAGAACCCCAGGAAAAACTTTAGAGCTTCAAAAAAAAGGAGCAAAAATTTTTAAAGATATAAAAGATTTAGTTCAAAACTCTAAAGTAATCATTTCAATGCTTGCAAACGATAATGTTTGTAAAGCAATTCTTATAAAGAAAATTCATCCATATTTAAAAAAAGGACAGATTGTAATTGATATGAGTTCAACAACTCAAAATACAGCATTAGAAATTGGCAAAGCTTTAAAAAAGAAAAGAGCAATTTTTTTAGACGCGCCTGTTTCTGGCGGTACGATAGGAGCAGAAAAGGGAACGCTTGCGATCATGGTGGGTGGAGAGAAAAAAATGTTTAATACTATTCTGCCATTATTTAAAAGCATGGGAACAGCAATATACGTTGGAAAAACTGGTTGTGGCCAAGTTGCAAAATTGGCAAACCAAACAATAGTTGGAATCAGTATTGGAGCTGTATCTGAGGCTTTAATTTTAGCAGAAGCAGCAGGAGCAGACCCTAAAGCTGTAAGAGAAATTATGTTACGTGGGTTTGCAGGAGGCCCAATTCTTCAAAACCATGGATTAAGAATATTAACTAAGAATTTTAAACCTGGTGGCAAAGCATCTACCCAACTAAAAGACATGAATAATATAATTGCAACTGCGAAAAAATATAAACTTAATTTGCCAATTGCAAAAAAAGTACAAGAACTTTACGCAAAGACAGTAAAATCTGGAAGAGCTAATCTAGATCATAGTGCTTTATATTTGTTTATCAAAGCACTCAGCAGATAATGAAATTAAGACAAGTTTTTTTATACGTCTTTTTATCTTTAACCATTCTTTATGCTTGCGTTTGTACATATATGTACATTTTTCAGAGAAATTTTTTATATCTTCCCGGGCAAAATAATAATTTGCGTGGCGAGAAATTAAACTTAGAAATCAAGGAAATATCTGTCCCTTCAACAGAGAACATTACCTTAAAAGCGTGGTTTTATAATAACCCCAAGAATAAATATACCGTTTTATTTTTTCATGGAAATGCCGGGGGACTAGAAAAAAGAATTTATAAGTTAAATGAATTTAAAAATTTAAATTTGAATTATTTAATTATTTCTTGGCGAGGATTTAGCGGTAACAAAGGAAGTCCAACAGAACAGGGCTTATATAGTGATGCCAGAAGTGCTTTAGAATGGTTACAAAAGAATAATATTTCAAAGAATAAAATTATTTTATATGGAGAATCTTTAGGCACAGGCGTTGCGGTTGAAGTTGCTCAAAATCAAAAATTTGCAGGAATTATTTTAGAGTCTCCCTACACTTCTATCGTTGATGCCGCCAAGATTTATTATCCTTATTTACCTGTAGATCTAATATTAAAAGATAAATATTTAAGTTTAAAAAAAATTAAAAATATTAATTCACCAATTCTTATAATGCATGGCGGAGCAGATATAATAATACCTATTGCTATGGGAAAAAAATTGTTTGATGAAGTTCAGTCAAAAAAATATGGATACTTCCCACAATTTGATCGTCATATGATGACTTATAATTCCGAGCTTAAGTTAGAATTACAGAAATTTATAAAAACTTTAAATTAGTTTTTAATAAAGGCTTGCACAAAGTCTTTTGCAATAAAGTTGTCTAAATCTTCTTCTTTTTCACCTATGCCAATTGCATAGATTGGAATTTGAAATTGTTTTGCAATAGCAACCAGAATGCCTCCCTTTGCAGTTCCATCTAATTTAGTCATAATAATTCCAGAGATAGGTGTAATTTTTTTAAATTCTTCAATTTGATTAATTGCATTCTGTCCTGTGGTTGCATCAAGGACTAAAATAGTTTCATGAGGAGCGTCTGCATCAATTTTTTTTAAAACTCTAATAATTTTTGAGAATTCTTCCATTAAGTTCTTTTTGTTTTGAAGTCGTCCTGCCGTATCAATTACACAGTAATCAGCATTTTTTTGTCTTGCATATTCAAAACTTTTAAATGCAACAGAGGCTGGATCTGAGCCAATATCTGATTTTATTATTTCTACATTAATTTTTTTACACCAAAGTTCTAATTGATCAATTGCTGCAGCTCTAAAAGTATCACCAGCTCCAACAATAACTTTATTTCCTTGGACCTTGAGTTTTTTACATAATTTGCCAATAGTTGTTGTTTTGCCAACTCCATTAACTCCACAAACTAATACCACTGTGGGTTTGTTATGCTTTTTCGTAAAAAAATCTTTTTGTAGAGGTATTAAAATTTCTTCTATTTCTTTAGCAATAGCATGAAAAAAATTTTCCTTTGTTAATTCTTCTTTGCTGTATTTTTTATTGGCTATATTTTTTCTAAATTCTTCTACAAAGCCAATACCAACATCTGCCTGAATTAGAATATCTTCTATATCTTGAAGAATTTCTACCTGTGGTTTGGATTTATTAAAAATTTCGTCAATTCCTTTTGTGAATTTTTCTGAAGTTTTTTTTAGACTGTCTTGTAGTTTTTTAAAAAAATTCATTAAGAATTATATTTTAAGAATGATATTTTTAATATTTGAGACAGATCCTGTCATAATAATATGTTTGTCTTTAGCCCATTCAATATGAAGCGTTCCATTTTTAAAATGAATGTTAACTTTTTTTCCAGTCAGACCTAATTTACTTGCAGCTACTGCAGTAGCGCAAGCAGCTGTACCGCACGCAAGCGTTAAACCAGCACCTCTTTCCCAAACTTTTACTGCAATATTTTGTTTATTCATTATTTTAGCAAATGTAACGTTGCATCTTTCTGGAAAAAATTCGTGATGTTCTATTTGAGGGCCAATTTTTTTAAGTAATTCAAATGTTATATCTTTAAAAAAAATAATATGAGGATTGCCAACACTCAAAGTATATCCATGTAAAATTCCAAAATGTTTAGTTTTAATCTTAACATTTGCATGGTTCATTTTTTTCATCAAAGGAATTTTTTTCCAATCAAAATTTGGAATTCCCATATCAACAGATACTTCAGTTTTTCCAGTAAGTTTTGCTTTAAGAATTCCACTTTCAGTATTAATTTTAGATTTATTTAATTTTTTCTCACTCATTAAAAAATATGAAATACATCTTGAACCGTTGCCGCATGCACCTGTTTCTCCGCCGTCTGAATTATAAAAAGTTATTTTAGCGTTTGTTTTTTTTTCTTTATCTTTGTCTATAATAATAATTTGATCACAGCCTGGACCTTTTTTTCTGTCCGCAATATTTATAATTTGTTGTTTTGAGAGATCGATTTTATCTTTTCTTCTATCAATGATGATAAAGTCATTGCCTAGGCCATCCATTTTATAAGCTTGTATTTCGATCATCTATTTTATTGTTGTATCTTACAAATATTCTCAATTATTGACTTTTAAAATAGTAAAATATACTTTTAAGAAAATTTTCCACAAAAATAAGCAGGTTTTGTGGTGTCCTTCTAATGAAGGAGATCAACACTAGTCAGCGATATTCGCCCACTAGTGCGATTGCTGCTGGAGAAAAAAAATGTTTGAAAATTTAACAA
>B570J13886_100003_pt1 | contig 33168 bp, 30 predicted proteins | sample LakMenEpi20May10_FD_13886 | JGI IMG/M metagenome (IMG submission 13886)
CTGGGATACAAGGATTTGCAGTCCTCTGCGTAACCATTCCGCCACGTGGCCATATTTTTTCTGTATTATTTTCTAATAGCTATCGTGTATATATATTTAGTTTTCTAAACTCGCAAATATTATGCAACACAGTACTCGAAAATTAAATATGATTGAGAGCCAATTAAGGCCCAATAATATTATAGATGAAAATTTAATTGCTGCATTTGAGAAAGTACAACAAGAAGATTTTCTGCCAGATTCATTGCAAAACTTATCTTATATTGATGATCATATAAAATTCTCTAAAACTAGTTTTATTTTAAAGCCACTCATCTTCGCAAAATTTTTAAATATTATAAAACCAGAGTTCTCAGATGTTATTTTAGAAGTAGGTTCCGGTGGCGGATACACAACTTCAGTATTGGCTAATTTAGTTAATTCTGTTTATTCAATTGAACAAGACAAAGATATATACGAGTTATCAATAAAAAATATAAAAAAAAATAAAAATACAAATGTTAATTTTTTACTTTGTAATTATAGGCAACTTAATAATCTAGAGCTTAAATTTAATAAAATTATTATTAATGGAACAGTTAATGCCGATCCTTTGAATTTAATAGACAAATTAAATGTTGATGGAAAATTAATATGTATTTTAAAAGAAGAATCTTCTTCAAACATTTATCTTTTCAATAAAAAAACAAGTGGATATGAAAAATTAAAAATTATGAATGCTAGCTCACCGATTTTAATTAATTACATCGATAAAGAAGAATTTAATTTTTAATGTTAGAAGAAAATTATAATCATTTAGATATTGAAGATAAAATTTATAATTTTTGGGAAAGTAATAAATTATTCGAGCCAAAAAAAAATAATAAAAAGGAATATTTTTCTATAGTAATTCCTCCNCCCAATGTAACTGGTAATTTGCATATGGGGCATGCTCTTAATAATTCTATTCAAGATTTGTTAGTTAGATTTTATAGATTAAAAGGTTATGAAACTTTATGGCAACCAGGAACTGATCATGCAGGTATTGCAACGGAACTTATTGTTGAAAAAAAACTTAATGAAAAAAAACAATCAAAAAATACATTAGGCAGAGAGAAGTTTCTCAAAGAAGTTTGGAACTGGAAAGAACATTCTGGAAATTTAATAATTAACCAACTTAAAAAATTAGGATCCTCATGTGATTGGTCGCAAACTAGATTTACTATGGACGCAAACATGTCCGAAGCAGTAGTAAAAGTTTTTTTAGAATTACATAAAAAAAAACTTATTTATAAGGATTTTAAACTATCAAATTGGGACCCAGTATTAAAAACAGCAATTTCAGATTTAGAGGTAGTACAAAAAGAAGTAGAGGGAAAACTTTACTATATTAAATATTTTATTAATAAAAATGATTTTATAACTATAGCCACTACAAGACCAGAAACAATATTTGCCGACTCAGCAATTGCGGTTAATCCAAAAGATAAAAAGTATAAAAAACTAATTAATAAATATGCAAAAATTCCGATTATAGATAAGCAAATTAAAATAATCGCTGATTATTATGCCGACCCCAATCAAGGATCTGGAGCTGTAAAAATTACTCCCGCTCATGATTTTAATGATTATGAAGTTGGATTAAGACACAATTTAGAAAAAATAAATATTTTAGAAGCTGACGGAACACTTAATAAAAATTGTCCCCAAAAGTATCAAGGACTTGATAGATTTGATGCAAGAAAATTAATAATAGAAGACCTAAAATCAATTAATGCTATAGAAAAAGAAGAAACAATAAAACATAACGTTCCTTACGGAGATAGATCAAATTCTATAGTTGAGCCTTATCTTACAGAACAATGGTTTTTAAATGTTAAAAAAATGTCAGTGGAGGCTTTAAAAGCTGTAAAAAATAAAAAAACTATTTTTTTTCCAGAGTCGTGGACAAAAACTTATAATTTATGGCTAAAAGATATTCGTCCATGGTGCATCTCTAGACAGATTTGGTGGGGTCATCAAATTCCTATTTGGTATGGAAGTGACGGAAAAATTTTTTCAGCAAAGGATCAAAATGATGCACAAAAACAAGCTGATAAATTTTATAAAAAAAAAAATTCTTTAATTAATCAAGATATCAATGTTTTAGATACTTGGTTTTCATCAGCTCTATGGCCGTTTGCAAGTCTAGGTTGGCCTAAAAAAACTTATAATTTCAAAAGATTTTACAAAACATCAGTTTTAGTAACGGGCTTTGATATTTTATTTTTCTGGGTTGCTAGAATGATGATGATGGGATTGTTTTTAACAAAAAAAGTTCCTTTTGATAAAGTTTATATACATGCTTTAGTTAGAGATGAGCATGGACAAAAAATGTCTAAATCAAAAGGTAATGTTATTGATCCTTTAGATTTAATAAAAAAATATGGAGCTGATGCTTTAAGGTTTACATTAATGTCGATGGCATCGCCAGGCAGGGACGTAAAGCTTTCAGAAGAAAGAGTTAAAGGCTATAGAAATTTTTTAACTAAAATTTGGAACGTTTCTAAATTTTGTGATTTTAATAAATGTAATGTTGATATTAAAATTAACAGTAAAGAACTAAAATTAGAAATTAATCAATGGATTTTTAATGAATATGTTCATACAAAAAATAATATCGACAATCATATTAAAAATTTTAGATTTGATGAGGCATCTAAAGAAATNTATAATTTTGTTTGGAATGTATTTTGCGACTGGTATTTAGAATTTTCAAAGTCAATTTTTTATTCGGATAATCNAAATCAAATAAAAGAAACAAAAAAAGTTTTTGGATTTATATTTTCAAATATTCTTTTAACTCTTCATCCATTTATACCTTTTATTACTGAAGAACTTTGGAATAGATTGAAATTTTCAGAATTACATAAAAGTCCTTTAATAAATTTTAATTCTCATAAGGAGATTAAGTTAATAAAAGATAATAATATTGAATTAATTAATTGGCTGATTAAACTTGTTGGCTTAATAAGATCTACAAAAGTTATTCTACAAGTTTCTCCAGGCAATTTTGTAGATGTTTGTATTGATCATTTACCTAAAGATAAAAAAAGTTTTTTAGATAGAAATTTTTTAATTTTTAAGAAAGCTTCTAGAATTGAAAACTATTTTAAAAAAGACGAAAAAAACGATAATATATTGCCAGTATATTTAGATGGAGACGCCATCCTTATTAAATTTACAATAGAAATCTCCTTAAAAGATCAAATTATTAAAGTAAAAGAGAAGATTGATTTAATAAAAAACAGTATCAGTTCAACAAAAAATAAACTTTCTAATAAATCTTTTATAAATAAAGCTCCAAAAGATATAGTTGATAAGGAAAAAGATATTTTAAAGAAATTAGTAAATGATTTAAATCAATTAGAAAGTATAATATCTATTAAAAATTAATTATGAAATTTGATAAATCAAAATTACCTAGTCGTCATACTACAGTGGGTCCGGATAGAGCCCCTCATAGATCTTTTTATTACGCAATGAATTTAAAAAAAAGTGACATTGCAAAACCATTCGTGGGAGTTGTTTCTACCTGGAATGAAGCCGCTCCATGCAACATTACTTTAATGAGACAAGCTCAATCTGCAAAAAAAGGTGTTTATGATAACAGTGGAACGCCTAGAGAATTTTGCACAATTACAGTTACTGACGGGATTGCAATGGGTCACGAAGGAATGAAGTCATCATTAATATCCAGAGAAATAATTGCAGATTCAACAGAACTAACAGTTAGAGGTCATTGTTATGATGCATTAGTTGGTCTAGCAGGATGTGATAAATCTTTGCCTGGATTAATGATGGCAATGTGTAGATTAAATGTGCCTAGTGTTTTTATTTATGGTGGATCTATATTACCAGGAAAATTTAAAGGAAAAGATGTAACAGTTGTTGATGTTTTTGAAGCTGTTGGAAAACATTCCAATAAACAAATGTCTGATGAAGATTTAGAGGAATTAGAAATTAATGCATGTCCAAGCGCAGGAGCATGTGGAGGGCAGTTTACTGCTAATACAATGGCATGCGTTTCTGAAGCTATCGGTTTGGCACTGCCATATTCATCAGGAACTCCGGCTCCCTATGAAGAAAGAGATAAATATGCTTATGCGAGTGGACAGGCAGTAATGTCTTTATTAAAAAAAAACATCAGACCCAGAGACATTGTTACACTTAAATCATTACAAAATGCCGCAACTATCGTAGCTGCTACTGGTGGATCAACAAATGCCGCTCTTCATCTTCCGGCAATTGCAAATGAATGTGGAATCAAATTTGATCTTATGGATGTAGCAAAAATTTTTAAAAAAACTCCTTACTTGGCAGATTTAAAACCAGGCGGAAAATATGTTGCAAAAGATATGTTTGAAGCCGGAGGAGTACCCATGTTACTTAAAACTTTGTTAGATGGTGGCTACTTACATGGGGAGTGTTTGACAGTCACTGGAGAAACAATGAAGAAAAATTTACAGAATGTTAAATTTAATTACAATCAAGATGTAATGAGACCGTATAATAAACCACTTTCAAAAACAGGTGGCGTTGTAGGTCTTAAAGGAAATTTAGCACCCGAAGGAGCTATCGTTAAGGTAGCTGGAATGAAAACACTAAAATTTGAAGGAAATGCTTTATGCTTTAATAGTGAGGAGGAAGCTTTTAAAGCAGTCCAAAATCGAAGATATAAAGAGGGAGACGTTATAGTTATCAGATATGAAGGACCAAGAGGAGGTCCTGGAATGCGCGAAATGCTTTCTACTACTGCAGCTATTTATGGTCAGGGAATGGGAGAAAAAGTGGCATTAATTACTGACGGAAGATTTTCAGGAGCAACTAGAGGCTTTTGCGTTGGACATGTTGGTCCCGAGGCATTTAATGGCGGTCCAATAGCATTATTAAGAAATGGAGATAAAATAATTATCGATGCTAACAAAGGAACTATAGATGTTAAAATTTCAAATTCAGAGTTGCAGAAAAGAAAAAAATCTTGGAAAAATATTAAACCTCATTTTACATCAGGAACTCTTTGGAAATATGCCCAATCTGTAGGATCTACAAAAGATGGAGCGGTAACACATCCTGGCGGTTTTAAAGAAAAAAATTGCTACGCAGATATTTGAGGAATAATTGTTTCTAACAATTATAAATATAATACTTCCAGTAATTTTTGTAGTTTTTACTGGCTACCTTTGGAATAAATACAATAAAGATTTTAACCCAGCTGCTATAACAAAACTAGTAGCTAATATTGGACTTCCTTGTTTAATTTATGATTCATTAACAAGATCTAATTTAACTATAAATATTTATTTTAAAATTTTTCTTTCTGCCTTGTTAGTTTTGGCTATAGGTTTTTTATTTGGGTATTTGCTAATAAAAATTTTTAAACTTCCTTCTATAAAATTAACTACCCCATTAATGCATCCAAATACTGGAAATATGGGTATTCCTTTATCATTATTAGCTTTTGGTAACGAAGGATTAGCATTAGCAGCTGGTTTTGCTTCGATAGTAATGGTCAGTCATTTTACAGCAAATACTGCAATCTCATCAGGAAATTACTCAATTAAAAAAATAATTTTTAGTCCTGTTTTATTGTCATTAATATTTTCTCTCATTGTTTTATTTTATAAAATAGAAATGCCAAATTTCTTTAATAGTATTACAAATATTTTATCAGGATTTGTTATACCTCTAGTTTTGTTATCTCTTGGCATTTCTCTTAGTAAAATTAACATTAAAAAATTAAGAATAGGATTAATGCTTGGTTTTTTTAAACTTATTTCAGGTCCCTTTATTGGATTGTTAGTTGTTTATTTATTAAGACTTGATGGTAATGTTGCAAAAGTTGTAATATTGCAAGCTTCTATGCCAGCAGCTATTTTAACTTACTTGATTGCCGCACAAAATAATTCTTATGAACAAGAAATTGGAACAGCAGTATTTGTATCTACAATTGGATCTATTGTTTCTATACCGATAATTTTATTCTTCTTATTATAATGAAAATTAAACCTATTATTTTATGCGGAGGAGAAGGTACTAGATTATGGCCCGAGTCTAGAAAGAAACATCCAAAACAATTTATTAAAATTAATGGAAAAAGCTTATTAAAACATGCAATAGATAGAGTCACAGGGGTAAATTTTGATACTATTACAATCTGCTCAAACTCTAATTTTTTAGATAAAATTAAAGAAGAAACAAATAATATAAATTGTAAAATTTATGTTGAGCCTGATAAAAAAAATACAGCAGCAGCAATTTTAGCGGCAATAAATGATGATGACTTATTATTTTACCAACCCATAATAATTATTTCATCTGATCATATCATTGAAAAAAAAATAGTATTTCAGAAGCAGATAAAAAAACTATCCAAATATTTGGATATGCATAAAATTTTTATTTTTGGCGTCAAACCTGATTATGCAGAAACAGGGTATGGTTATTTACATTCAAAAAAGATCAATAAAAATTTTAATAAAGTTATAAAATTTTTAGAAAAGCCTGATTTAAAAAAAGCAAAAAAACTTATTAAAAATAATAATTATCTTTGGAATTCAGGAATGTTTCTTTCAAACAAATCGGCATTACTAAATGAATTTTCTATTTTACAAACTAAATTAGCATTACAAGTTTGTGATTCCTACGTAAACGCAAAGAGTACGAATAACATTTTAGCATTAGATAGTAAGTATTATTCAAAAATTAAATCTATTTCGTTTGATCATGCAATTTTAGAAAAATCAAAAAATATTTTTTCTGTTAAACTTTTAAGCGATTGGAAAGATGTTGGCAGTTGGTTACAAAAATGGGAAATTGAAAAAAAAGACAAAGATAAAAATTATATCAAAGGAAATATATTAAAAAGTAATGTTAAAAATTCATACATTTCTTCTAATCGAACAATTGTAGCTAGCAATTTAAAAAACATACTTGCAGTCGACAATAACGATGTTCTTTATCTTTCAGATCTTAGAAATAATGATCTTAAAAGTCTTTATCCTTTAATTAGTAAAAAGTTTCCTAAGATTACTGATCAACATACAACCACTCAAAGACCTTGGGGTCAATTTACAAACATATTTGTTGGGAAAAATTTTCAAGTTAAAGAATTAGTAGTTAAATCTGGTGGAATTCTTAGCCTTCAAAAACACAAATATAGATCTGAAAACTGGGTTGTGGTTGAAGGTAAAGCTAATGTTACGTTGAATAAAAAAAATATTATTTTACAGAAATCAGATTCTATTTTTATACCCCAAGGAGCAGTTCATCGAATTCAAAATAGAGAAAAAAGTATTTTAAAGATTATTGAAGTCCAAACTGGTAGTTACCTAGGAGAAGACGATATTGTTCGTATAAAAGATATTTACGGAAGAGCTTAGGCTAAAGTTAATTTTATTGGAGCATGATCAGAAGGTCTTTCTAGAGCTCTTGTATATTTATCAATAGTTACATCTTTAATTAAATGACTGATATTTTTTGATAATAAAAAATGATCAATTCTTAATCCTTTATTTTTTTCAAAAGAACCATATTGGTAATCCCAGAATGTATAATTATTAGGTTGTTTATTAACTAGCCTAAATGCGTCCTCATAGCCTTCATTTAGTATATTTCTAAAAAATTTTCTTATTTCAGTTCTATAGAGAGCATCATTTTCCCAATCTTCAGGATTATAAACGTCTTCTTCATTTGGTATAATATTAAAATCACCACCAATTATAATCTTTTTTTTTAACTTATTTTGATTGATTAAAAATTCTTCAAGAGATTTTAACCATTTTAATTTGTATTGATATTTGTCAGTATCAACAGGATTTCCATTTGGAACATAGACAGAGATAATTCTTATTAATTCATTTTTGTAATTTATATCAACAGAAATAGTTCGCGATTGTTCTTGTTTATCATTAATGACATTAAAATTAACATTACTAATTTTGTCATTATAAATAATCGCAACACCATTATATGATTTTTGGCCATGAACTTCACTATCATAACCAATAGCTTTTAATTCTGAGTATGGAAAATTTTTATTTTCAGTTTTTATTTCTTGAAGTAGTAAAAATCTCGGTTTGTTTTTTTTAAGATACTCAATAATATGATTTAATCTTACTCTTACAGAATTTACATTCCAGCTACTTATGATCATTAAACTGAGAAAGAGCTGCCACATCCACATGAAGATGTAGCTTTAGGATTTATAATTTTAAAAGTATTTTCAATTAATTTTTCAGAAAAATCTAGCATCGATCCTTCTACAAACACAAAGGATGACTTATCTATTAAAACATTTTCATAAATTATATCGTCTTCATTTATTTTATTATCTGTTGAGAAATGATATTTGTAACCAGAACAACCACCACCTTTAACTTCAATTCTAAAAAACTTATTAATACTTTCTTTTTCTAAAAGATTTTCTATCTTTTTTTTAGCTTTGTCTGTAATGGTAAAATTATTAGTCATTCAATTTTATGTTTATTATTAATATATGTCTGGGGTTGATAATTACAATAAGTTATTAAGTAAATTTTCTTCTAATAACTCAAATTATTTAGGAAGACAATTTGGAGATAAAAAAAACTTGTATAGATCATTTTATCAAAGAGATAGAGATAGAATTATACACTCAACTTCATTTAGAAGATTGAAGTATAAAACGCAAGTTTTTGTTTATGATGAAGGAGATCATTACAGAACAAGACTTACGCATACCTTAGAAGTTTCACAAATATCAAGATCAATTTCTAGATATTTAAAATTAAATGAAGATTTGTCTGAAGCTATAAGTTTAGCTCATGATTTGGGTCATCCGCCGTTTGGGCATGCAGGAGAGAAAATTTTAGATTTTTGCATTAGAGATTATGGAGGTTTCAATCATAATATTCATTCAATACGTTTGGTTACAGAATTAGAAAAAGCCTATCAAAATTTTGACGGATTAAATTTGTCCATAAATACAATAGATGGGATTGTTAAACATAATGGTCCTAATTACTTAATGATGGAAAATTTTAATTTATTACCAAATTTGAGAAAAATTAAAAAAATAAATTTTTACAAACAGTCTTCTTTAGAATCTCAAATTAGCGCTTTATCTGATGATATTGCTTATAATAATCATGACATTGATGATGGCATTAGGGCAGGGTTGTTTTCGATTAATGATATTAAAGATTTGCCTATCATAGGAGAAATTATAAAAAAAAAGAATAAACAATTTAAAAATACAAAATTATTAAGAAATGAAATTATAAGATCAATAATTAATTTTATGGTTACAGATTTAATTTTACACACACAAAATAATTTAAAAAAATTAAAAATTAAAACAATTGAAGACGTTTACAAAACAAGTGATTTCATAGTTAGTTTTTCACCCAAACTGATTAATGCAAATAATCAAATTCGCGAATTTTTAAGATTAAATATGTATGAAAATAAATCAGTTAAAGGAATGACAAGTAAAGCAGAAAAAATAATAAAAACTTTGTATATATATCTAATTAATAATAATAAAAAATTTATACCTAAAGATCTTAAAAAAAAATGGGGATTAGAAAGATCAGTCTCAGATTTTATTGCTGGTATGACGGATAAGTTTGCAATTGATTTATACAATAAAATAAAATGAATATTTTTACTGATTATAAAATAAAACTAAACGCTTTTTTTAAAAATTTGGAAAATAACAAAATTATTAAATTACCTAAAAAATTTGATAATTTTTCTGTAGAAATTCCGAAAATAAAAGCTCACGGTGATTTTAGTACAAATGCACCAATGATTTTTGCAAAAGAAAATAATCTAAATCCTATTATTCTCGCAAATATTATAAAAAAAGAATTAGAAGGTAAATTTAGTGAGATTGTAAAAATTGAAGTAGCTAAACCAGGTTTTTTAAATTTTTTTTTTAATAATCATTTTTGGTATAATTTTTTAAAATCGACAGATGCTAATTTTGGAAAGGATCAAAGTTCAGATTCTAAAAAAATTTTAATTGAATATGTGTCAGCAAATCCAACTGGTCCTTTACATGTAGGACATTGCCGAGGTGCTGTTTTTGGTGATATTTTAGCTAATCTTTTAAGTTTTGTCGGAAATAAAGTTGTTAAAGAATATTATATTAATGATTATGGAAATCAAATTAATCAATTTGTTAAATCTGTTTATTTTAGAATACTAGAAATAAAAAATAATAGTTTATTTCCAAATGATCAAGATCTTTATCCCGGTGAATATGTAGTTGATATAGCTAAAAGTATTTTAAAAAAAAATAAATTTTCTAATTTTGATAATTACGATTTAATTTTTAATGATCTTAAAAATTTATGCATAGAAGAGGCGATGAATTTAATAAAGAATGATTTAAGAAAACTTGGAATTGTTCATGACAATTTTGTTTCAGAAAATTATATTGTTAATCAAAATTTAGTTGAAAAAGCCTTAAATATTTTAAAAGAAAAAAATTATGTCTATGAAGGAGTTTTAGAAAAACCTAAAGGAAATGAAATTGATGACTGGGAACCTAGAAAGCAAATTTTATTTCAGTCTACGAAATTTGGAGATGACACGGATAGGGCATTAAAAAAATCAGATGGTACTTGGACTTACTTTGCGAATGATGTCGCTTATCATCTTAATAAAATAGAAAGAAAGTTTGATTTACTTATAAACGTGCTGGGAGCCGATCATGCTGGCTATTTAAAGAGACAGTCTTCATGCGTTTCGGCTTTATCAGAAAACAAACAGCAAATTATTTCTAAAGTTTGCCAGTTAGTAAAATTATTTAAATCTGGAAATCAGTTAAAGATGTCCAAAAGAGCAGGGGATTTTATAACTGCAAGCGATCTTATAAGTGAAGTTGGTAAAGATTCCGTTAGATTTATGATGATATACAGAAGTAATGACTCTCAGTTAGATTTCGATTTTGATTTAGTTACTGATCATTCTAAAGAAAATCCAGTGTTTTATGTTCAATATGCTCACGCTAGAATTTGTTCTTTATTTAGAAAAAATAAATATGAAATTAATAATGAAAAAACATTGAATTTAGACTTTCTTAATCAGGAAATCGAAATTGATATTATTAAAAAAATAGCTGAATGGCCAAAATGTTTAGAGTTATCTGCGTATCATTTAGAGCCACACAGAGTGCCATTTTACTTATATGAATTAGCAAGTTTATTTCACACTTATTGGAACTCTGGAAATGAGAATGATAATTTAAAAATTTTAAATGAAAACCAACCTGAGCTTCAGACTTCAAGATTATTTTTAATTAAAAAAATACAATTAGTTTTAAAAAGCGGTTTAGATATTTTAAATGTAACTGCCCCGGTTGAGATGTGATTGATTTAATGAAAAAAAATTTGATAAATTTAATATCTTTTTTTCTTGTTCTTTCTTTTTTAGTTTTTTGTTTGGTTTATTATAATTCAAATACATTTATTAAAAATACAGATAAAAAAAGAGAAAGTTATTTGATTTATTTAAATTCATATGTTGATAAATTAGATAAAATTAGTTCATCCTCTGATTTTAAAAAAAGAATAGATAACGAAGAGTTTTTTAAAAAAATTTATAAACAAAAACAATATTGGGAGTTGATAAAATAAAAATTTTGAAAACACACGCGATTATATTTGGGATTAATGGTTTTAAATTAAATTTAGAAGAAATTAATTTTTTTAAAGATTATAAACCATGGGGAATAATATTATTTTCTAGAAATATTAATAGTTTAGACCAAGTTAGAAATTTAACTTTCAGTATAAGAGAACTTTTTAAAGATAAAAATTTTCCAATATTAATTGATCAAGAAGGAGGAAAAGTTAATCGTTTTAGAAAAATTATTAATCTTGACAAATATCATGCTAAGTATTTTGGAGATACTTATAAAAATAATAAAGAATTTTATTCTAAATTTAGTAAATTTCTTAAAATTAATATATCTATTTTAAAATATTGTGGCATTAATATAAATACAGTTCCAGTTCTTGATTTATTTAATGATGACAAGAAAAGTGTTATTGGAAATAGAGCTTTTTCAAAAAAATATAATATTGTTATAAAATTATCTAAATATTTAATAAATTTTTATAGAAATTCAGGACTTGAAACTGTTACAAAACATATCCCAGGACATGGCTGCACTAACATAGATTCTCATTACCATTTGCCTATAGTAAGTTTTTCTTTGGATTATTTAAAAAAAAATGATTTTAGAACATTCAGAGGAGTTAATAGTAGTTTAGCAATGACAGCACATATTCTGTATGAAAAACTAGACCCAGATAAATGTGCTACTCAATCAAAAAAAATAATTACTAATATAATTAGAAAATATATAAATTTTAAAGGAATATTGATGTCNGATGATGTTTGCATGAAAGCTTTATCTGGTGGAGTTGTTAAAAATGCTAAACTAAGCCTAGATGCAGGNTGCAACTTATTATTACATTGCAGTGGGAATATTGATGAAATGAAGAAACTGTCTCTAGTAGTGCCAAAAATCGATAATTTTACCTACAAAATTACTCAAAAAATTAAGGCTAATTTTAATAAATTTAATTAAAGAATCAGTTAAATAAATTAAATGGACAGTATAGTTGAATTAAAACCTCTATCAGTTGAGAAGGTNGAGCNGGTNGAAGATANATTTAATCTAAACATAGATAATTACGAAGGGCCATTAGAGCTGCTTTTAGATTTAGCTAAATCTCAAAAAGTTGATCTTATGAAGATTTCTATTGTTCAGTTAGCTGATGAGTATCTAAAGTTTATAAATAATATTAAAAAAAATTTGGAATTAGCAGCTGATTTTCTAGTCATGGCAACATGGCTTGCTTATTTAAAATCTAGATTATTATTACCTGATGATTTTGAGGATGATTTTTCAGCTATTCAAATGGCTGAAAAACTTAAACTGCAATTAAGAAAATTAGAAGCAATTAGATTTCTTTCTGACAAACTTGTTTCGCAGAAACAATTAGGGAGAGATATTTTTACAAAAGGAATTCGTGAAGGTATTAAAAAAATTTCCACTTCTAAATATGCCGTTTCTCTTTATGAACTTATCAAATCTTATGCAGAAATTAAAAGAAAACAAAATTTTTCTATTATGAATATTTCAAAGCTGCCAGTTTATACAATGGAAGAAGCTATAAAAAAAATTACAAGTTTACTTAAGGATTTAACAGATTGGAGAGATATTAAAGATGTAGTTCCAGGATCATTTTCAGGTTCGAAAAATTTAAAAAAATCAGGATTAGCAGGAACATTTGCTGGAAGCTTAGAATTGGTAAGAGAAGGAAAATTATCAATTATGCAAAAAAAAATTTTTGATAAAATATTAATTAAAGCTAGATAATTATGTTGAATAAAAATAAAGACGCAAAAAGATTGGTTGAAGCTATTTTATTTGCAGCTGATGAACCTTTAGACATAGAAACAATTAAATCTAAAATTGAACTAAATGTTGATGTCTTAAAAATATTAAAGGAATTACAATCTGAATTTATCGAAAGAGGTATAAATCTTTATGAAATTTCAAACAAATGGTCCTTCAGAACTGCTGAGAACTTGTCTAAAAAAATTGCAAGTGAAGTTGTTCAGCAAAGAAAGTTATCAAAAGCCACAATAGAAACTTTAGCAATCATCGCATATCATCAACCTGTTACACGTTCTGAAATTGAAGAGATTAGAGGAGTTTCTTTTAGTACCGGTACCTTAGAAATATTATTTGAACTTGGATGGGTAAAACCCCAGGGCCGAAAAGAAATACCAGGAAAACCCTTGTTATATGTTACAACCGATACTTTTCTGAGTCATTTTAATCTTAAATCTTTATCGGATTTACCAAATTCAGAAGAGTTAGCATCTGCCGGTTTAATTGATAGTCGTTTGGATAGATCAATTTTTGGTACAAACAAGTTTGCTAAAGATGATTTAGATAAGCAATCTAAAGAAGACATTTTTTCCAATATAGACGACATGCTTTCAGAAACTTTAAATCAAAAAGATAATTAATTATTTGTAAATAATATTATTTAATATATAAATTTAGTTATGGGTTTAAGTTTTTGGCATATAATCATCGTTGTAATAGTAGTTGTCCTTCTGTTTGGTAGAGGAAAGATATCTGACTTAATGGGGGACGTTGCTAAAGGAATTAAAAGTTTTAAAAAAGGCATGTCTGACGATCAGTCCTCAGACAATAAAGACCCTAAAGATAAAGATAAAGATCAAAATTCTAAGTCAAATCACTAAAATAATTTATGCCACAAATTGGGTGGTCAGAAATTTTAGTTATCCTTCTAGTCGCAATTATTGTTATTGGACCAAAAGATCTTCCAATTGTTCTTAGAAAATTCATTCAAATAAAAAATGGAATAAAAAATTATGTTAATTCTTTTCAAAAAGGAATTGACGATATTGTTCAGGAGCAAGAAAAGGATATAAAAAAAATAATAGATATTAATCCCGAAGAAGAAAATAAAGAGAAATCAAAAAAACTTTAATTTTTATTTGTATGAGTGACAACAATACTAATGAGCAAAATCAATCAAGTGTAACTGAGCATCTCTTAGAATTAAGGTCTCGAATAATAAAAAGTCTTATTTTTTTTGCACTAGCTTTTATAATTTCTTACATGAATGCAGATAAAATATATGATTTTTTATTACAACCTTATGTTAGGGCTTTAGGAGAAGGACAGATAGGTACTAAAAGATTAATTTTTACAGCATTACAGGAAACTTTTATTACATATTTGAAATTATCTTTTTTTTCTGCTCTATTTTTTTCTTTTCCTGTTTTTTTAATTCAAATTTGGAAGTTCATAGCTCCTGGATTGTATCAAAATGAAAAAAGAGCGATTTTACCTTTTATTATTGCAACACCTGTTCTTTTTATAACTGGGGCTTTATTGGCGTATTATTTTATAATGCCTTTGGCTATAAAGTTTTTTTTATCATTTGAAACTTTAAGTACACAGACCAGTATGCCAATACAATTAGAAGCAAGAGTAAGTGAATATCTTTCGTTAATAATGGTTTTTATGATTGCTTTTGGACTTAGTTTTGAATTGCCAGTGTTATTAATTCTATTAGCGACTATTGGTTTTGTTGATTCAAAATATTTATCTGAAAGAAGAAGATATGTTATTGTTATTATATTTATTGTTGCAGCAGTTATTACGCCTCCAGATCCAATTAGTCAGATAGGATTAGCTATTCCATTAATGATTTTGTATGAAATTTCTATTTTAATTATTAAATATTTAGAAAAAGGTAAAAATGATAAATCTTAAAAATTTAAGAGAAAACCCATCTCTTTTTAAAAAAAAATATAAAGAAAGATTTATAAAAAATTCAGATCAATTGGTAGATGAAATTATTTCTTTAGATTCTTCCATAAGGCAAATTTTAGAAAAACAGCAAAAATTGCAAGAAGAGAGAAATAAGATATCTAAAGAATTGTCTATTTCTAAAGATAAAAAAAGTGATCAATTCTTATCTTTATCTAAAAATGTTTTAAATATTAAAAATGATATTGAAATTTATGAGAAAAATCTTTCCGAACATAAATATAAAATAAATAATATTCTTCATAATTTACCAAATATACATTTGGATGATGTTCCGGTTGGCCAAGATAGCAATAGCAATAAAGAAATAAAAAGATTCGGTAATGTTAAAAATTTTAATTTTAAAATTAAGTCTCATGATGAGATTGGTTTAGAGAGAGACTTGATTGACTTTGATACCGCAACTAAGATCTCTGGCGCTAGATATGTAATAACGAAAGGTAATATTGCTAAATTAGAAAGAGCTTTAATAAATTTTATGATTGATACGCACGTAAAAGAATTTGAATATTTAGAAATGAATGTTCCAATAATTGTTAATGAAGAATCAATGTTTGGAACTGGTCAGTTGCCAAAATTTTCGAAAGAGCAATTTTCTTTAAACACTGGCTCATGGTTAATACCNACAGCTGAAGTTTCTCTTACAAATATTGTTAGAGATAAAATACTAAATTATGAGGATTTGCCGCTTAGATATGTTGCGGCCACACCCTGCTTTAGAGCTGAAGCTGGAGCTGCAGGAAAAGACACAAAGGGCATGATGAGACAACATCAATTTTATAAAGTTGAATTAGTAAGCATTGTAAAACCAGAAGATAAAAATGATGAACTTGAAAGACTGACTAATTGTGCAGAAACTATACTTAAAAAATTAGAGATACCCTACAGAGTTATATTACTTTCATCTGGTGATATGGGTTTTAGTGCAGAAAAAACTTATGATCTTGAGGCATGGATACCATCTCAAAATAATTATAGAGAAATATCTAGCTGTTCCTCTTGTGGTCAATTTCAGGCAAATAGGATGATGGCGCGTTTTAAAGATTTAGAAAAAAAAATTGACTATGTTGCTACATTAAATGGTTCTGGGCTCGCTATAGGAAGAACATTAATTGCTATAATAGAAAATAATCAAAATGAAGATGGTTCAATTAATATTCCTACAGTTTTGCATAATTATATGGGCGGATTAAAAACGATTTAATTTATATGTAAATTAAAAAGCTAAAAAAATTATTGTATTTAATCAGCTTCTGGTATAATCAAACAAATTATGTCAGCATCTGGTTTCGCGCAATTTATACCTCTAATACTAATATTCGTTATTTTTTATTTCTTATTAATTAGACCTCAACAAAAAAGAGTTGCTGAGCATAAGCTAATGATTTCAAAGCTGACTAGAGGCGACACAGTTGTTACAGCAGGTGGGATTGTAGGAAAAATTTCAAGAATTATTGATGAAGAAAAAGCAGAGTTAGAAATTGCCGATAATATTAATGTTAAAATTATAAGATCTACTATCTCACAAGTTTTATCTAAATCCGAAACTAACTAATTTAGTAGTGTTAAATTTCTCCAGATTAAAAATTGGATTTATCATTTCTTCTATTTTAATTTTTTTTTATATTTTTTTAGGAAATTTTAACTTTGCAAATAAAACTAATTTATTTTTAGATAAAAAAGTAAATTTAGGTTTAGATCTTCAAGGTGGTTCATATTTGCTGTTAGAAATTGATATGAACCCTCTAATTAATAAAAAATTAGAAGAAAAAGCGTCAGATTTAAAAAAAAATTTTAATGAAAAAAAATTAGATTTTAAAAATTTAAGTATTTTAAATAATAAAATTACTTTTGAAATAAAAAATTTATCNCAAAAAGATATTTTTATAAACANAATTAACAAGACAAATAATGAAGAAAATATTTTTTCTAGAATTAACAAAGTTAATACAGAAAATGCTAATAAAGATTTTGTTTATAAGATTGAAAAAGATGTATTTATTTTACAATTTAATGAAGAACATATTAAGCGNCTTAAAAAAGATACAATNAATCAATCTATAGAAATAGTAAGAAAAAGAGTAGATCAACTTGGCACAAAAGAACCAACTATTCAGCAAAAGGGAGATAATAGAATAATTGTAGAGTTACCAGGATTATCAGATCCATCAACTTTTAAAAATATTCTTGGTAAAACTGCACAATTAAATTTTAAATTTGTAAAAACTAGCAATAGTTCTGGTGACAACCTTGGTTTTGAAAAAGTTAAAAATAAATCTGATGGTTTATTTATAGAGGTAGAAAAAAAATTAATTGTGTCTGGCGAAAACTTAACTGATGCTCAACCAGGATTTGATAGGCAAACAAATCAATCTATCGTCAGTTTTAAATTTGACAATATAGGAGCTAAAAAGTTTGCCAATGCTACAAAAGATAATGTGGGCAGGCCTCTTGCTATTATATTAGATAATGAAATTTTAAGCTCACCAGTTATCAGAGAACCCATACTAACTGGTAGTGGACAAATATCTGGAGGTTTTACGGTTGAGGAGGCAAATCAGTTAGCAATTTTATTAAGAGCTGGAGCTTTGCCAGCACCAATGAAAATTATAGAAGAAAGAACAGTTGGTGCTGATCTAGGAAAAGATTCTATTCGTTATGGAATTATATCTTTTATTGCGGGTTTCTTGCTGGTTTTTGTTTATATGGTTTACGCGTATAAATTATTTGGAGTTTTTGCAAATATTTCTCTTTTATTAAATATTGTTATTTTAATTTCAGTTTTATCTATTTTTGGATCTACCCTAACTTTACCTGGTATAGCAGGAATTGTTTTAACGGTTGGCATGGCAATTGATACTAACGTAATAATTTATGAAAGAGCGAAAGAAGAACTAAAGATTGAAAAATCAAATATTATCGCTTTTGACATTGCTTATAAAAAGTCACTATTAACCATCATTGATTCAAATTTAACAACATTAATTGCTGGCATTATTTTATTTTATTTAGGTAGCGGACCAGTAAAAGGGTTTGCCGTTACACTGTGTGTTGGATTAATAACATCATTTTTTACAGCTTTTACTGTTAGTAGATTAATGGTTTCAAAATATCTTATGACTAATAAATTTAAAATTATAAATATTTAATATGACTAATTTTAATTTTTTAAAATATAAAAATTTTTTTTTATTACTTTCATTTATTTTAATTTTAGCTTCGATTATCCTAGTGTTTACAAAGGGGTTAGATTTTGGAGTTGATTTTAAAGGAGGTACGACGATTGAAATTCGACCAGAAAAAAAAATTGAAATAGAAAAAATTAGAAATTCATTATCAAAACTTAAAATTAACAATTATTCAGTTAAAGAATTTGGAGGTGCGAATGATTTTTTAGTTTCTTCAGATAACAGTGTTTCACCAATCGATATAAAAAATTTTATTGAAAAAGATTTAAACGAAAAAATTACAATTAGAAAAGTAGAGACGGTGGGTCCCAAAGTTGGGTCTGAGTTGATTAAATCTGCTATTTATTCAGTCTTATTATGTTTTATTGCAATGTTTTTTTATTTATGGTTTCGTTTTGAGTGGCAATTTAGCTTTGGTGGAATAGCCGCTCTTTTTCATGACACAATTATCACTGTAGGAGTTTTTTCTCTTTTAGGATTACAATTTGATCTTACTATTGTTGCAGCGTTATTAACTATTATTGGTTACTCAATTAATGACACGGTTATTATTTATGATCGAATTAGAGAGAATTTAAAAAAGGATAGTGCTTCCGAGTTGTCGATTTTAGTTAATGAATCATTAAATAATACTCTTTCGCGTACATTAAAAACTTCAGGCACAACACTATTATCAATTGTCGCCGTATTAATTTTTGGAGGAGAGGTTCTAAGAGGATTTGCTTTTGCAATAACTTTTGGAATTATAATAGGAACTTATTCTTCAATTTATATAGCTTCTCCTATAGTTATGTTTTTTAAAGTTAAAAGAGATTGGTCTGTAAAAGTTGATAATACGCCTTAATAAAGATTTTGCGCTATAACCATTGTTAAAAGCATCGGAATAGACAAAAAAGTATTAGTTCTAGATGTAAGCATTGCAATTCTTGCCGACTTAGCTTTTGTTTCAGGATCACAATCAATAATTCCTAAAGCTCTTTTTTGATTTGGCCAGATTATAAACCAAACGTTAATAGCCATAATTATTCCAAGCCACATGCCAATTCCTATTGTTATACTTTTAGGACTTCCTTTAAAAGCTAAAGCTTCATGAACATAACCGTTTAAATAGGCTGTTATTAAACCTGTTACAATTGTGGAAAGGGCAGCCCAACGAAACCAAAATAAAGCTGCAGGAGCTATTACTTTTCCAATTGCAGGTTTTTGTTCGTCAGGAATTTTTGGCATACTTGGTATTTGTACAAAATTAAAATACCATAATAGTCCTATCCACATAATTCCGGATAAAACGTGTAAGTATCTAAATATAGCGCTCCAAAAATATCTATCGTTAGCCCATCCATCGTTAATATAAAATAAAACTCCAAAGAAAATTAATGTAGCTATAACAGAACTTAGTATTGTTTTTGGTAAAGATTGAAGAATATTAATGATTCCCATTAATAAATAATAGCATAAATAATATTTTTTTACGCACTCTTTTTTGAAGTATTTTTAGATAAAATTTTCTTTAAAAATTCACCTGTATAACTACCCTTTACAAGGGAAACGTCTTCTGGCGTGCCTTCTGCAATAATTTTTCCACCTTTTACTCCTCCTTCAGGTCCCATATCAATAATCCAATCGGCTGTTTTTATTACATCTAAATTATGCTCAATAACAATTACCGTGTTCCCTTTGTTTACAAAAGTATGAAGAACTTCTAATAATTTTTTAACATCATGAACATGGAGACCTGTTGTTGGTTCATCAAGTATGTAAATTGTTCTTCCAGTTGCTCTTTTTGATAATTCTTTTGCGAGTTTAATTCTTTGAGCTTCTCCGCCAGAGAGAGTTGTGGCTTGTTGGCCAATTTTTATATAGCCAAGCCCAACCTTTTGAAGTGTTAAAAGTTTGTCTCTTATTGATGATATATTTTCAAAAAAATCTACACCTTCATCAACGGTCATATTTAAAACATCAGCAATATTCTTATCTTTAAATCTTATTTCTAAAGTTTCCCTATTATATCTATTGCCTTTACACACATCACATTGAACATAAACATCAGGTAAAAAATGCATTTCATAGGTAATTACTCCATCGCCTTCACAGGCCTCGCATCTACCTCCTTTGACGTTAAAAGAAAATCTTCCAGGCTTGTAACCTCGTGCCTTTGAATCTGGCAAATTAACAAACCATTCTCTTATAACAGTGAATGCGCCAGAGTATGTTGCTGGATTAGATCTTGGTGTTCTACCGATAGGAGATTGATCAATATCAATTATTTTATCTAAATATTCATAACCCTGAATGCCTTTAAAAGGTTTAGGCATATTTTTTGTTATAGTTTTATTAATCATTAAATTTAATGCTCTATAAAGAGTATGAAGAACAAATGTTGATTTGCCGCTTCCAGAAACACCTGTAACTGCTATAAAAGTTCCAAGGGGAATTTTTGCTGTAACATTTTGTAAATTATTCCCAGTGGCTCCACTTAAAGTTAAATATCTCCCGTCTTTTGCTTTTCTTCTTATTTGTGGAATAGAAATAAATTTTTTCCCTGATAAATATTGTCCAGTTATACTATTTTCATTTTGCATGATTTCAGAAGGGGTACCCGCTGCGATTATTTTTCCGCCTTCAGTTCCGGCTCCTGGTCCAAGATCAATGATATAATCAGAGCTGAGCATGGCTTCTTCATCATGTTCTACTACTATCACTGTGTTTCCTAAGTCTCTTAATCTTTTAAGAGCATTTAATAGTTTAATGTTATCTTTTTGATGCAATCCTATTGATGGTTCATCTAAAACATAAAGAACGCCTGTTAAACCCGAACCTATTTGCGAAGCTAATCTTATTCTTTGAGATTCTCCACCTGACAATGTTCCAGACGATCTTGATAAATTCAAATAATCAAGACCCACATTTATTAAAAAACTTAATCTTTCATTAATTTCTTTTAAAATATGTACTGAAATTTTATTTTCTTTATCTGTTAAATGATTATGAAGATTAGAAAACCATTCATATGCACTTTGAATAGACATTCTTGAAACTTCACTAATATTTAAGTCTTTTATTTTTACTGAAAGAGCCTCTTCTTTAAGTCTCATTCCCTTGCATCTCTCACACTCTGTTTCGTTTTGAAATTGTGAAATTTCTTCTCTTTTCCAGTCGCTATCAGTTTCTAAATATTTTCTTTCTAAATTATTAACAACACCTTCAAATGATTTTTTGTTTGAATATTTTTCATATCCATCATCATAAGAAAATTTAATTTCCTCTTCACCAGATCCGTACAAAATAACATCTTGAATTTTTTTTGGTAAATCTCTCCAAGGCGTTTCTAATGAAAAATTATAATGCTTTGCTAAAGAAGATAAAGTTTGAGCGTAATACAAAGTTGAACTTGACGCCCAAGGAATAATAGCTCCATCTATTAAAGTTTTCTTATCATTAGGAATTACTAATTTTGGATCTATATAAAGATCAACACCGATACCTTCGCACTCTGGACAAGCTCCGTAAGGACTATTGAAAGAAAAAAGCCTTGGTTCTATTTCCTCTATTGTAAAGCCACTTTCTGGACATGCAAATTTTGAAGAGAATACAATTTTTTCATTTTTCTTAAATTCTTTAGGAAGATTTTCATTTGTAAAGTCCACATAAACAAGACCGTCAGATAAAGATAAAGTTGTTTCAATACTTTCAGCAATTCTTTGTTGTTCTTTTTTGTCATTAATAAAACCATCGACATATATATCTATGTCGTGTTTTATGTTTTTATTAAGAGTAGGCGACTGATCAATTTCATAAATTTTGCCATCAATTCTTGCTTTTTGAAAACCTCTTTTTTTGTATCCAAGTAATTCTTTTTTGTATTCTCCTTTTCTCCCTCTAACTACAGGAGCGTAAATTTGAATCTTAGATTGTTTAGGCAGATCTAATATGCGATCTACCATTTCTGAGACTGTTTGTGATTTGATAGGCTTTCCTGTGAATGGTGAATAAGGAACTCCAACTCTTGCGTACAAAACACGCATATAGTCATAAATTTCAGTTACCGTTGCAACAATTGATCTTGGGTTTTTTGAAGTAGTTTTTTGTTCAATAGATATTGCTGGTGATAGACCTTCGATTAAGTCAACATCCGGCTTTCTCATTCGATCTAAAAATTGTCGAGCATATGCGGATAAACTTTCAACATATCTTCTCTGACCCTCAGCATAGATTGTGTCAAATGCTAGAGATGATTTTCCAGATCCAGATAAACCTGTGATTGTTATTAATTTATCTCTTGGAATCTCTACTGAAATATTTTTTAAATTGTGCTCCCTAGCACCTTTGATAACGATTTTTGTGACTGTATTACTCATCTTTTCGGTAAATTTTATTCTTTTAATTTGATTAGTCTGATATAATAAATACGTAATTTTTACTTCAAAAAAAGATCTATATTATGGCAGGCAGCTTAAATAAAGTTTTATTAATCGGCAGACTTGGGAACGATCCTGAAATCAAACAAATGCAAAATGGAAAAAGTGTTGCAAGACTTAGCGTTGCAACTTCTGAGTCTTGGAAAGATAAAAACACTGGGGAAAGAAAAGAAAAAACAGAGTGGCATAGAGTTGTTATTTTTAATGAAGGTTTAGTAAGTGTTGTTCAGAAATACTTAAAAAAAGGGGCGCAAGTTTATATAGAAGGTCAATTAAATACTAATAAGTATACTGATAGCAATGGACAGGAAAAATACAGCACTCAAATAGTTCTACAAGGTTACAATTCATCTCTTACAATGTTGGATGGAAAGAATTCTTCATCTGGTGATAGCAAAAAATTAGAGAGTAGCCAGTTACCATCTGATGATATGCCTGACATTTCTCAAGATCCAGACGATAAAGTTCCTTTTTAAATTTACTTCATGAGTGAAGATTTAAATAAAGAAAANTCAATAAGCAAAAAGTATAATTCNGTACAAATTGTTGATGAGATGAAAACCTCATACTTGTCGTACGCGATGAGCGTTATCATAAGTAGAGCTTTGCCTGATGCAAGAGATGGATTAAAGCCTGTTCATAGAAGAATTATCTATGCAATGTATAAAGGTGGATATGACTGGTCAAAACAATTTAGAAAGTCAGCAAGAGTAGTCGGGGATGTAATTGGTAAGTATCACCCACACGGCGATCAGGCTGTTTATGATGCTTTAGTGAGATTAGCTCAAGATTTTTCAATGAGTGTAAAGTTGTTAGACGGACAAGGAAATTTTGGTTCTATGGACGGTGATAGGGCGGCTGCAATGCGTTATACAGAGACAAGATTAGCAAAAATTTCAGAATATTTAGTTGCTGATATTGAAAAAAATACAATCGATTATCAAAATAATTATGACGATACTGAATTAGAACCAACTGTACTGCCAGCTCAATTTCCAAATTTATTAGTAAATGGAGCGGGTGGTATAGCCGTTGGAATGGCAACAAATATTCCACCTCACAATCTTGGTGAAATTATTGATGGAACACTTGCTTATATTGATAACAATGAAATTTCTATTGATGAATTAATTAAACTTATTCCAGGACCTGATTTTCCAACAGGTGGCTTAATAATAGGAAAAGATGCAATAAAAACCGGATATAAAACAGGAAGAGGTTCGATAAAAATACGTGGAGAGATTGAAACCGAAGAAGAAAAAAAAGACAAAACTCTAGTGGTGATTAAATCAGTGCCATTTCAAACAAACAAATCATTATTAATTGAAAAAATTGCTCTTTTAGTGAGAGAAAAAAAAATTGAAGGTATATCGGATATTAGAGATGAGTCTAATAAAGAAGGTGTAAGAATAGTTATTGATTTAAAAAGAGGAGTGTCGAGCGAAGTAATTATCAATCAACTTTATAAATACTCACCTATTGAATCATCATTTGGATTTAACACACTTGCAATTCTTAACGGCAAACCAGAACTATTAAATTTAAAACAATTTATAAAAATTTTTGTTGAGTTTAGAGAAAAAGTTTTAATTAAAAGGACTTTATTTGATTTAAAGAAAGCGAAAGATCGAGTTCATATTCTAATTGGATTGTTTATTGCCATAGAAAATATTGATGAAATTATAGCTATTATTCGTAAATCTAAAAATCCAAATGATGCAAAAACTACACTTCAAAACAAATCATGGAGTTTTAAAAAATCAAAAATTAATAAAGACGTTTTAGACGTTAGTGATTTATCTAATAAGGATGAGTACCGTCTATCAGACCATCAAGTTAGAGCAATTTTAGAACTAAGACTTCAAAAACTTACAGCAATAGGACATGAGGAGATCAATCAAGAAATTACCGAACTTTATAAGCTTATAGTTCAATACAAAAAAATTCTTAATGATAGAAATGCTTTGTTAACCCAGATCAAGGATGAGCTTAAAGATATAAAGACAAAATTTTCAACGCCTAGAAAAACTAAAATTATAAATCAGGTTGGAATTTTCGATATTGAAGATGTGGTTCAGAAAGAAGATGTGATTATTACAATTACCAATAAAGGATATATCAAAAGAAGTCCTTTAAGTTCAATTAGAGTTCAAAAAAGAGGTGGCAAGGGAAAAACAGGAATAACGACAAGAGATGAAGATTTTGTAAGTCAAATATTTACTGCAAATACTCATACACCTATTCTTTTCTTTTCATCAAAAGGTATCGTTTATAAATTAAAAGCGTGGAAAATTCCTGAGGGTTCTAACCAGTCAAAAGGTAAAGCTCTTCATAGTATTCTTCCTTTAAAAGAAGGTCACGTAATTACATCAATTATGCCTTTACCAAGCGATGAGTCTTTATGGGCAAAAATGAAAATCATATTTGCTACCGCCAATGGAAAAGTTAGAAAAAATAGTCTTTTAGATTTTGAAAGCATTCAGCAAAGCGGGAAAATCGCAATGAAATTAGAAGATAGCGATTCAATTGTTGGAATTAAAATTTTAGATGATGATGACGACTTTTTATTAAGTTCAGAAAAAGGGAAATCTTTAAGAGTTCAATCAAAAAAATTAAGATTGTTTAAAGGTAGATCTTCTAAAGGAATAAAAGGAATGTCATTAAAAAAAGATGATAAAATTATTTCATTATCAATTTTAAAGAGCGTAAAAATAACATCTGACGAAGCAAAATCATATATCAAAGCATCTAGATTAGAAAAAGATGTAGAGGAAACTCCAGATGATGAAAATGAAACAACTAAAATAGTAACATTATCTAAAAAACAAATTGAAGAATTTAAAAATAAAGAACAATATATTTTAACTGTAACAGAAAATGGTTATGGAAAACGTTCATCTGCTTATGAATACAGAGTAAGTGGTAGAGGAGGGCAGGGAATTATAAATATTATAAGCTCAGAAAGAAATGGTGGAGTTGCTTCAACATTCACGATTAATCATGAAGATCAAATTATGTTGATTACTGATAAAGGACAGATGATTAGATGTAACGTTAAAGATATTAGAATAACGGGTAGAAATACACAGGGTGTTAGAATTTTTAATCTTTCTGACGATGAAAAAGTTGTTTCTGCTGCCAGAGTAGAAGACTCTTCAGAGGAAAATAATTAATGATTCAAAGAGCCAAGATTTATCAACCTGTAAAAACAGCGATGCAATCGGGTAGGGCTAGAACTAAATTTTGGATTTTAGAATTTACAAAATCTAATTCTAACAAAGATTTTGTAATGGGATGGACATCATCATCAAACACTGGAGAGCAAATAAAGTTAAAATTTGAAACTCAAGAACAAGCCATTGCTTACGCTAAGGAAAACAATATTCAATTTGATCTGACAACTCATAAAAAAAATAAGCTTATCATCAAAGCTTATGCTGATAATTTTTTAAATAATGTTTAAAAGTTTTTTTTTTAATAAAAAATGGATGTTATGGTCTTGGGGTGGAGGACTGTTATTAATTTTTTCATTATTAATCCAAGTGTCAATAACTGTTCAAATAAATGAATGGTACAAAGGTTTTTATGATTTATTACAAAATGCTACAAAAAGTAATATTTCAGAATTTTGGAACAAAATTTATGTTTTTTGTTATTTAGCATTTCCATATGTGCTGCTAGCAACTTTTACAGGTTTTTTTACAAGAGTTTATTCTCTACGTTGGCGCGAGGCTATAACTTTTGATTACATCCCATTATGGAAAAACAGCCTCGAAAATGTAGAAGGTGCATCACAAAGAATTCAAGAAGATACGAGTAGATTTGCAAAAATTGTAGAAAGTTTAGGTCTTCAAGTAATCAGAGGTATTATGACTTTAATTGCTTTTATACCTATACTTTGGGGGCTTTCATCTGGAATTCAAATTGATTTTTTAAAACAATTTCCAGGATCTTTAGTTTGGGTTTCTCTATTTGTTAGTTTAGGAGGATTAATAATAAGTTGGTTCGTTGGAATTAAATTACCAGGTCTTGAATATAATAATCAAAGAGTAGAAGCGTCATTCCGAAAAGAATTAGTATATGGTGAAGATGACAGATTAAAATATGCAAAACCCGACACCGTATTTGAATTATTTTCAGGAATTAAGTTTAACTACCACAGACTTTTTTATAATTACGGTTATTTTGATGTATGGGTTAATTTGTATGATCAATTTATGGTTATTGTTCCATACTTAGTAATGGCGCCAAGTTTATTTACAGGTGCAATTACACTTGGAGTTATAGTTCAAGTGTCAAATGCATTTCAAAGAGTTCATAATAGCTTTTCTTTATTTATTCATCAATGGACAACAATTACTGAATTAAGATCTATACATAAAAGATTAGGCGAGTTTGAAATTGCAATTGGTTATAAAAAAAATTAACCACTATCTATTATATTTAATATTTTATCTTTTTTAAAAAATTTGAGAAGAGTATTAAATTTATCGATTGGTAAATTACCCTCAATATAAAAATCAGTTTCTAGTTTAGCTAATTCAAAAAGATGAGAGTGATACATTGGATCCGCTACAATAAAATCCTTTTCACCACTTTGTTTGTAACCAATGATATCTCCAAATCCTCTTAATTTTAGGTCCTGTTCGGATATATAAAATCCATCATTAGATTCTTTAAGAATTTTAAGTCTTTTTTTACCATTTTCGCTTATTGATTTTGAATATATTAGAATACATTCACCATCTTCGATACCTCTTCCAACCCTTCCTCTTAACTGATGCAGTTGAGCAAGTCCAAATCGTTCAGAATTTTCAATTATAACTGTATTTGCATTTTGATTATCGACGCCAACTTCGATTACAGTTGTTGATATTAATATTGAAAATTTTTTATCTAAAAAATCTTTCATTACTTTTATTTTTTCTTCATTCTTTAAATTGCCATGCATTATGGCAACATCTTCAGGAAAATAATTTTTTAGATATTCAAATCTTTCTAAGACTGGGGTTAATTTAACTTTTTTACTCTCTTCAATTAAAGGGCAAATCCAATAAACTTGTTGCTTACTTGTTATTTTGTTTTTTATTAAATTAATTAAATCAGGTATTTTATTTTCAGGAATTATATTTGTTATAATCTTAGTTTTTTTAAATGGTTTTTCTCTAAGAGTAGAAATATCCATATCACCATAAGTTGATAAAATTAAAGTTCTGGGTATTGGAGTTGCGCTCATTAAAAGAACATCACAGTTCATGCCTCCTTTTTCTGAAAGATTTATTCTTTGTTTGACACCAAATTTATGCTGTTCATCTATGATTATTAATCCTAAATTATTAAATGAAACGCTTTCTTGAAATAAAGAATGAGTCCCTATTAAAAAATTTATTTTTCCATCAATAAGCTCTTTTTTGATTTCAATTTGCCTTTTTTTATTTACTCCGCTGCTTAAAATTTCAACTTTTATATCAAGACCTTGAGTAATTGATTTGATTAAATTTAAATGTTGGGTAGCTAATATCTCAGTTGGGCACATCAAAGCTACTTGAAAACCCGAGGCTATAACATTTAATCCTGAAATAATTGAAATAATAGTTTTCCCAGAACCTACATCACCCTGAAGCAGTCTTAACATTTTTTTGTCTTTTTTCAGATTATCTTCAATTTCTTTAATAATATCTTGTTGATCTTTTGTTAAAGTAAAAGATAAATTTTTTATTATTTTTAATTTATATTCTGAAGAGAAAACTTTAGGTTTTTTATAAATAGTTAAGTTTTTTTTTTTAATTTGAGAAAAAATTAATAAATTAGAAAATATCTCATCAAAAGATATCCTTTCATATGCTAAAGAATTCTTGTCTAAATCTTCTTTTTTCTTTGGATTGTGAAGTTGAGTTAATGAATCTTTAAAATTAGGCCATTTATTATTTTTTATAACAGAATCTCTGTGCCACTCTGGAACATCAGGAATCTCTTTGGTAATATTTTCATAAATTTTATTTATAGTTTTGTTAGAAATGCCTTTTAATGAACTATAAGTTGGCATTATTTTGCTAACCTTTTCTTCGTTATTAACTGAAGTAACGTAGTCAGGATTAGTTATTTGATACTTATTTTTATAAATATTCACCTTTCCACTAATAATGACCTCACTGTTAAGAGGTAATATTTCTTTAACGTAATTTTCTCTTGAATTAAAAAAAACAATGTTAATCTCCCCAGTGTCATCAAAGCACTGAACAGTATTTGGAAGTCTTCTTATTCTTGGAAAGTTATGTTTTTTAACTTTAACAAAAATTGTACTAATTTTTCCTATTTCTAGATTGTTTAACTTTGGACAATGGGTTCTATCAATCAATCCATATGGAAAATTAAAAATTAGATCAATATTAGATTCTATTTTTTTTTCATTAAATAGCTTCTGTATTTTTGGTCCTATTCCTTTTGTCTTGGAAATTGGATTAAAAAAAAAATTAAAATTTTTTTCTATCATTTAAAGACTTGGTTTGAATTNAGATATATATATTAGATATGAGNAATTTAATAAAAAAACTTTTATATAGATCTAATCACAGAGGTACCAAAGAAATGGATTTGCTAATTGGTGGTTTTGCTAATGAAAACTTAAATAAATTAAACTCTGATGAGTTGAAAGAATTTGAACTTTTATTAAATTTTACTGATAAAGAATTAAGTTCTTGGTTAGTAGATAATAAGAAAAATATAGATTTGGAGAACTTTTCTATTTCTAAAAAAATTAAGGAATTTAAGTTACAATTTTAAATTTTTATAGAATCAAATTTTCTATTATTTTAATAATAATGGCGGAGAGGGTGGGATTTGAACCCACGAACGAGTTGCCCCGTTGCTAGTTTTCAAGACTAGTGCTTTCAACCGCTCAGCCACCTCTCCTTGATTAATGACTTTAAATGTAGGCTATGTTAAAAAAAAGTAATGAATATTTACCCTAAATTTAAAATATTTCTAATTATTTATTTATTTACAATATTTAATCCCAATATTTCGTTAGCAAATGAAAAATTTACTGAGTGGTTAGTTGGTTTTAAAGGTAGAGCAATAGCACAAGGTGTTTCGCAAGAAACAGTTGATACAGCTTTAAAAAATGCAAAATTTTTAGAGAGAATTGTTGCATTAGATAGAAAACAACCTGAGTTTTTCGAAAAAACTTACGAGTATTTAGAAAAAAGAGTTGATGAAAAAAGAATACAAGCAGCAAAAAATCTTTTAAAAGAAAATTCACCTTTGCTTGAGAAAGTCAGCACTAAATTTAAAGTTGATAAAGAAATTCTTGTAGCTTTGTGGGGCATAGAGACAAATTTTGGAGTTAACAAAGGAAAGGTTGATATAATTTCTGCTTTATCAACATTGTCATTTGATAATCGACGATCAGAATATTTTGAAAAAGAATTAATTATACTTTTAAAATTAATCGATAATAAAACTTTAAAGTATGACAGTTTATATGGCTCATGGGCTGGTGCAATTGGCAATTTTCAATTCATGCCATCGACAATTCAAAAGCACGGAATAAATTTTGATGAAGTCCCTGATATTGATTTAATCAACTCATTTCAAGATTCTCTTGCTTCTGCAGCAAATTACTTAAAAACAATAGGGTGGATTGAAAAAGATAAATGGGGATTTGAAGTTAGAATCGATAAAAATTTTGATGTCAGTTTAATAAATTCAGATTCAAGAAATCTTAAAAATAAAATTTCTATTGTTCAATTAAAATTGTTAGGTTTTAAAAACAGAAATGGCAGTGAGATTGCATACGAAGATAAAAAGGAAGGTTGGTTGATTAGACCTGATGGTGAAGATGGTCCAATCTATATTGTTTTTGATAATTATTTAAGATTATTAGAATGGAATAGATCTTTACGATTTGCAATAACTGTCGGAACTCTGTCAGATAAAATAAAAATATAAAATGAGATATAGGGCAATAGTTTTATTTTTTATTTTAATTACATCTTGTCAAAATTTTTCAACTTATGAAAACAATAATACTTATGAAAAAATAGGGTTTGCAGATTTTACTAAAAACGATGATGTAATACATCGAAATATAGCTCCTAATAGCAAAGTTAAAATTACTAATTTATTAAATAAAAAAAGCATAGTCGTAGAAGTTAATAAAAATTCCAATTACAAAAAAGAAAGGGAAATTATTATTCCTAATAAATACATCGATTTATTGGAACTAAATTATATTTTACCAATAGTAAAAATTGAGACTCTTAGAACGAATAAAACTTTTAAGGCCGATACTGTTAAAATTTTTGATGAAGAAAAAAAAATTACCCAAAATGTAGAAATAAAAAATGTTGATATTATCGATTTGTCTAAAAATAATTCTTCAAAAAATAATAATTTAAATAAATTAATCATTTATTATGGTGATTTTACTTTTAAAAATTCAGCCTTAGATATGGTAAGTTTATTAAAAAAAGAAATAAAAAATCTTAATCCAACTGTTATTCAAGTTAATAAAAAATTCAGAGTAAAAGTCGCAACTATTAACGATATTAATGAATTTGATATTTTTTTTAATAAAATAGTTAATACTAAGTTTGATAATTATAATATAATCGTTGAATGATTTTTAAGAAGTTTTTTATTATAGTATTTGTTGTATTGGTTTCTACTTCAGCTGCTTATTCTCAAATAATCATTCCAGATAAAGTTAAACAAGGCATTGTCATAGATCACTCAAGTGGTGCCGTATTAGCTGAAAAAAATGCTGATCAAAAAATATCTCCTGCTTCAATGACAAAAATCATGACAGCTGTTGTTGTGTTTGACCAACTTAAGAATAAAAAAATTAAACTTACAGATCAATTTACTGTTTCTAAAAAAGCTCGAAACGCAACTAGATCAGGCGAATCTACCATGTTCGTGGTACCCGGAGATAAAGTTTCAATTGAAGATCTATTAAGAGGCGTAATTATTATATCTGGTGTTGACGCTTCAATTGTTTTAGCAGAAGGCATATCTGGAACTGAAGAGCAATTTGTAAATTTAATGAATGAAAAAGCTAAACAAATTAATATGGTTAACACAAATTTTAGCAATTCTTCTGGAACATATAGCCCAGATAACTATTCAACAGTAAGAGATATCGCTTTATTGTCATCCTATTTAATCAATAACTATTCGCAGTATTATAAATATTTTAAAGAGAAAGATTTTGCGTGGGCTAGAACAGGTGGCAATCCTGTTAAGCAGGAAAATAGAAACGTATTACTTTCTATGGATGAAGGAGTTGATGGAATAAAAACGGGGCATTTAAAAGATAGCAAGTATTCAATTTCAGTTACAAAGAAAAAAGACAACAGAAGAATAATAGCAGTAATCAGTGGCTTGCCTACAATGTCATCAAGAGCAGAATCTTCAAAACTATTATTAAATGGCGCTTTCAACAAAATTGATCTTGTTAAAATTCCTTATGATAAAAATAAATTTAAAATAAAAATATGGAATGGAAGCTCTTCTTATCTAGATGTTAAAGGTGCAAACAAAGATGGTATTTTTGTTAATTTGCCTAAAAATTTGAAGAATCCAAAAATTAAAATGGAATTAGAATATGAATATCCATTGCAATTACCTATTAAAAAATTTGAGAAGGTTGCGGTCCTTAGAATTTATAAAAATAAAGAACTTATAGAAACTGAAGATTTATTTGCCCAAAAAGACATAACTGATAAAAATATATTCTTTAAAGGAATTCAAAATATCAATCATTACCTATGGCAATAAAAAAACCTTTTTTTATCTGCTTTGAAGGTGTTGAAGGATCCGGGAAATCAACTCAAGCAAAATTATTATACAAATTTATAAAAAAAAATATTACGAAAAATGTAATTTTAACCAGGGAACCGGGTGGTACGTTATTTTCAGAAAAAATAAGAAATTTAATATTAGATAAAAAAACAAACATTAGCACGCTAACAGAATTTTTTTTATTAATGGCGGCTAGAAATGAACATATAATTAGTAAAATAAACTTTTATCTTAAAAAGAATTTCATTATCATTTGCGATAGATTTTTTTACTCTACATTAGCATACCAACATTATTTGGAAGACATGGATAAAAAATTTATATTTAACATTCAAAAGAAAATTTATAAAAAAATTCATCCTGA
>B570J13886_100015_pt1 | contig 14731 bp, 13 predicted proteins | sample LakMenEpi20May10_FD_13886 | JGI IMG/M metagenome (IMG submission 13886)
TATGCTGTTGCAGGTATACAAAAGGGTGTATATGGAAAAGCAGGAAGAGATTGGTTCGGTATTTATCCCCTTACAGGTAAACTGATGAATGTAAGGAACTTTTCTCCTACATCTATCGCCTCTAATAAGGTTATTACCAATCTCATTCAAACTATTGGATTGAAATATGATACCGATTATTTGAATGAGACAAATTTTAACTCTTTGAATTACGGTAATGTTATGGTGATGACTGATGCAGATGTTGATGGTTGTCATATCGAAGGACTTCTACTCAACTTCTTTCATTTCCTATTTCCAACCTTGCTACAAAGGGAAAAACCTTTTCTCGTAAGCATGAAAACTCCTATCGTTCGAGTCTTTAATCCAAAGGGAGATATATTGTTTTACGATGAGAAACGATTTCAACGATGGTTTTCTGAACAGACCAAAAAGGTAAAAACTAAGTATTACAAAGGATTAGGTACGACAAGACCGGAAGATGTTCATGATACATTCGGCTTGAAAATGGTTGAATATGTAAAAGATGACGATGTCGATATCAACATGAGTAAAGTCTTTAACAGAAAAGAAGCTGACACAAGAAAGGAATGGCTTTCTGATTATTCTGTAGACAACAACACATTTTCGCTTGATGACCAAGCTGAAATATCTCAGATGCAATTGTCTTCGTTTATCAATGGTGAATTGATTAAGTTCTCTATTGCTGATTGTGGAAGGAGCATTCCGAACTTTATCGATGGTCTCAAAGAGTCTCAGAGAAAAATACTGTATGCTGTAAAGAAACGAAATCTACGATATTCAGGTCAATCTCTAAAGGTAGCTCAATTATCCGGATATACAGCAGAACACTCTAATTACCATCACGGTGAACAGAACTTATGCGATACAATAGTTGGATTAGCCAATGAGTTTCCTGGAACGAACAACATTCCTCTATTATATCGTGATGGTATGTTTGGTACTCGTCTCGAAGGTGGATCTGATTCGGCAAGTCCTCGTTATATCTATACAAAAATGGAATATCTAACAGAGTATCTTTTTAGAGAGGAAGATGAACCTCTACTTACTCAGGTAAATGATGATGGTGACTTGGTTCAACCTGAGTTCTATGTTCCAATCTTACCTATGATACTTGTGAATGGATGTAATGCAGGAATTGGAACTGGATGGTCTTGTAATATTCCTTGCTTTAATCCTCTAGAAATTATAGAGGGAATTAGAGATTGGCTAGATAAAAACACAGAACAGGATACTGGTGAACGAAAAGAAAATGTATCGGTTTTACCTAACATGATTCCTTGGTATCGAGGATTCAAGGGAACAATTGAAGCTGACGAATCGAAAGTTAAACGATATATCACTAAAGGAATTATCCAAGAAACAAAGGATGGTTCTTTCGAAGTATCAGAGCTTCCCATCAATATGTGGACTAATAAGTTCAAAGAAATGTGTGAAGATTTACAGGAGGAAAAGAAACTGAAAACAATGAAAAATTATTCAACTCCAAACGAAGTTAATTTTATTATTACAAATGGAAATGAGTTTGAATGTTCAATGGAAACTCTAAAGTTACATAGTTACCTATATACTTCAAACATGGTCTTGTTCGATGATAAAAACAAAATTAAGAAGTATGATTCATTCCACGAAATCCTCAATAACTTCTGTGTCATTCGATATCGATATTATCATCTTCGAAAGGAATACCAACTACGACAACTTGAAATCGAACTGAAGATGCTACAAAACAAGGAACGGTTCATTAGTGAGGTTATGGATGACACTTTGGATATAATGAAAAAGAAGGAAAGTGTCATCATTCAGAACCTTAAGGAAAGAAACTACGATGAGGATTTGAAAAGAGAAAACGGAGGATACGAATATCTCCTTGGAATGCAAGTTAGAAGCTTCACAGAAGAAAAAGTGAATGCATTACGAAATGAGATTCAGATTCTCACCGATAAAATAAACACATTGAAGATTACAACTGAAAAACAACTTTGGATTAATGATTTGGAAGAGTTTCAAGTTAAATACGATGAGTGGCTCATCATCATTAATGAAGCTGAAAAACCAAAAGGAAAGAAAAAGGAGTCTCAAATCAAACGACGAGTTACAAAGAAAGTGACTGAACAAACATCTCCTAAACCAAAACTACAGATTACAAAGAAAGTGGCTGAACAAACATCACCTAAACCGAAACTACAGATTACAAAGAAAGTGGTAGAACAAACATCTCCTAAACCAAAACTACAGATTACAAAGAAGGTGGCTGAACAAACATCACCTAAACTGAAACTACAGATTACAAAGAAGGTGAAAAGTAATGAGTAATCCACCTTAAATTTTATGTTCAATATTAAAATATTGAAGATAATAAATGAACAAGACCGATAACGAAAATAAGGAAGAATTCTGCGGTGCATGTCTAACGGTTCCGATTGCTTTGGCTGCAGGAGGAGGTGGAATTGCAGGCTCAAGTGCTTTTGTAGATAGAAAAAAACACAAGAACATTAAAACCATCTTATTTGTAGTTGGAATTACAATTGCTGTTTTATCAATCCTATATTCAGGTTATGTTTTATATAAACAAAATTCATCTTTAGCAGTTTGTAATTAAGCTACTCCATAATTGTGGTAAACTCATGCGATTTCATTAAAATGACTTTACATAATATTTATATTCATATTTAAATTGAACTTCAATATGAATATAATAACTTTTTATTATTTTATGTATATCTGTGGGAATATACTGTTATCTCAAAATGGATCTGGCTTTATTAATATATTAAATACAGATGAAGTTGAGTTTTCTAAATTCATGTACAGTATAATATTACAATGTGCAATCATTGTCATTTTCTACGACTTTAACTTAGTGCAATATGGTAGAATCCTATACATAGGAATTACGATTATCTTTATCGTAATTCTTTTTAATACAGCTACAATTCGAATTCAAAATAATATTACAGTTCTATTACAGTCTACACAAACATCAATCGCATCTCTGTAATCCATTCTGGAACTTCTCTACAATTACACTTCCCTTTCCAACTCAATATCTTGTGTTTTTCAAAAAAGTAATAAGCACGATAAGCTTGAATCGTACCATCAATACTCCTTTCAGTCGAGCTTGATTTATACATATCCGGCATCGCTTCTAGAGGAGGACTAAACGGTAATACAGGTAACTCAGGAATATTAACAGTAAGTAACTCAATTTCAACCTGAGACTTATGTACCTTTCCATATCGATAAGTATACTCTTTACATAATTCAATTCCCAATTGGGATAACCACTTGTAGTTCTCGATAGACTGACGAGTCCATATCGAACTTGGATGTTTCTGATGTGTCAGCTTATACCTCGGAGTATAAACCGAACAATTAGTCATATGATGAGCTGAAGACAGTAATTGAGCTGTCTCCAATATCATCTTGATAACATGTTTGTCTAAATGCATCTGAGCACATATCTCAGGTAGCAAGTGAAGAAAAAAGATATTCATAATATAGCCATAATTGTATTTTACAATTATAACCAAACTCAATTTATTTACCACTCCGTAGTTTACTCCATAGTTTACTCCATAGCTTGTCCTATAATGTTTCGAATCTCATCTAATGTGATGTTCTGTAGTTTCCTCCACTCCTTTACTAATTCTCGAGTAACTTCAAGTGGATTCATATCCAGATGTTTCTCCTTTATCTTGGTTCTGTTTTCCTTACAAAATCTGATATAATCTGTATTGTCGTCATCCTCTTTATCATTCTCTTTAGGCTTACTCACAATAGTCTTAGTCGATATAGTCTTAGTCACCACAGGCTTATCTTCAACTTGCTCGAGTTTCCTTTCGCCGTCATCTGAATCCTTAGCTTTCTTACTCACTATAGTCTTAGTCGATATAGTCTTAGTCACAACAGGCTTATCTTCAACTTGCTCGAGTTTCCTTTCGCCGTCATCCGAATCCTTAGATTTCTTACTCTTTGTAGGTTTTTTGATCTTCCACATCCTTGCTAGTTCCCTCATGATATCAATTCCTTTCATATCTGGATTACTGTCTTTTACTTCTTGGCGATTCTCTCGACAAAACTTGACATACTCCGAAGGTTCTCCCTTTGGTTCTCCCTTCGGTTCTCCAACATTAAGAATAGCATCAAATTCTTCTCTCTTGGAGAGCCATAAGTCTCGAAAATCTCGAATTGGTGTATCATCATCGAGACTATTCAACATATTCATAATATAGTCATTCATCTTACTAGCAATATCCATTATACCTAAATTTCAGTTTACATTCACTTTAAAAATCAATTAATTTTAATTCACGAATGAATTAAAATTTACTCGCAACCGACTCCTACTGTCGGATTTAGTTACCATACATATAAGTCACCATTTATTGAACTCAAAATCCATGATTTGATTCCAAATATAAGTTTTCATCATTTGACAAGTATCCATATTCGATGAATTCATCAACAGAACCACAGGCGATTCTCCTTCTTGCACGAGGAGAATTGATTTCGCCACATTCCATTAATTCCTCTAAAGAGCCACAAGCAATCCCTCTTTCGAGAAGAGCTGGAACAGCTCTGATTTCACCCCATTCGATATCAGGACAAGCAATACACCTCCTAAGTGTAGGTGGCTTAATCTTTTCCCAAAACAGATCTTCCTCGAAAGAACCACAAGGCATAGTCATAGATGATATAGTCATAGGTGACTCATTCGACATAGTCATATTTGCTTGAAAAGCTGTTGATTCCATGATGGTAGTTTCCTAACTAAAGTACAATTGAAAATTTAAAATCATTTTTTTTAAAATATGTATAATAAATGCAAATAAACAATTCATTGTTCTGTATAGTATTGGCTGTATTAGGAATATTTCTAACTGTCGTAAGTCTTCATTTAAGTAGTGTTATTCAAACAAGTTCAGTTTGTGAACAAGAAAATTCTCTAGCAAATTCAAATCGAATTGTTCTAATTATTGGTATTGTGTTGTTTATGAGTTCTCTTGGGTATCTCAAGTGCAATCAAAGCTTACATTCAAGCACTTCTGATATTGTATTCGCGAGTTTCAATTTAGCATTGGGTATCGTTATTATAGTGTTATTTGCAATTATATCAAGCGAACTAAAGAAATGTAATGCTACCTTATCTAGTTTGGATTCTCTCTTCATTGATGTTGGTATTATAATTGGTGTAGTTTCAACTTCTTTATCTCTTTTTATTCTTGGGAAAAAGCTGTATGATAACAGAGAAGTCGTAAAACAAAAATTCAAATCATCATCCCCTTACCGTTTACCAGAAGATTACATTGTTGATAAACATATGGAATCCCCTGTTAAATACATGGACCCTTTTGGTTACGATGATTAAGTAAATTAAATAAAATAGAATCAATTGGAAACTCATAACGATAGTCTTTTGGAGAACCTTGTAAAATACACAAAAACTTGTTTAGATATTTAAAGTAAACTGGAATACAGGATGAATATTATGTCCTTCTCCTAAATTGAAAGTCGTTTATGCTCTATAAAATTGGAATTATTGTATTGCTTCTAATATGTTTTATATATGGTAGTTTTTGGTCTTGTAATGGTATTCAAAGACAGTTCATACGAAGATATGAAAAAGTGTCCAAATACTGGTTAATATTCAAACTGGTTTTACAGTATTAGTGACTTGCTTATCAGGTTTGTTCTTTTTGTTACTACTATATTTTTCTGAAAATACATGATAATAACCGTATTAGCTGTATTTATTTCTGTATATAAAATTTCAAACTATTTACACTTTATAATTCAATTGAAGTTCAATTGAATTTCTTATTACTCGATATTCTGCCTTGCTAAAGATAACCATAATCTGGCATACCTTAAAACATCCTCTTGTCCTACAGATTTATCGGAAACTGTTTTCAATATGTTTTTAAACACATTATTCAAATTTTGTTTATTAATATTTTCACCTCCATTTGAAGCTATATATCCTAAGACATATCCAGTTGCATTTTTATACTGAACTTTATCTAATATATCAACAATTTCAATTAACTTATTTAAATCTTCTCCTGATAATCCTATCCTATCTTCTCTTAATTGATTATATATTGCATTAACAGTCTGTTTAAAATGACCCTTAGCATCAAATTTCTTATTAAAACCAAGAACATCCATTGTTCCGAGACCAACCGGTGCAAAACCTACCTGTTTGTATGCACCAATACCGTGTTCAAATTGAGGTTCGTCTATGTATTCCGTATCGTCGTAATCATCCATTTATTATATGCATATATAATACTTAATATAATAAATGAAGTATGATTACATTATAATTGGAGCAGGCATTTCTGGATTATATATGGGGTATAGATTATTAAAGTCAAATCCTAAACTGAAAATCACTATTTTAGAAAACAATAAACGAATCGGAGGAAGAGCAAAAGTCGATATGTTTTACGGAACGAAGGTTTTATCAGGAGCTGGTGTCGGTCGTTACAAAAAAGATAAAAGACTTTTAAAAATACTAAAAGAATTAAAAATTCCAATTCAAACTTATACTGTAAAAATAAACTCTATTGGTTTTAGGAAAATTAACATTTTGAAAACCGTAAATCAGTTGAAAATCAAATACAGACGAAATCCAATTCATATCACCTTTAAAAAGTTTGCTACTAAACATTTAGGATTGAAGAAATATAATAAATTCAAGCTATCAGCAGGTTACACTGATTATGAAAACGAAGATGCATATAGTGTTCTATATCATTATGGTATGGAAGATAATTTCGGCGGATGGAAAGCATTTTCAGTTGACTGGAAAAAACTATATAACGAACTTGCAAAACGAATTGGAACCAATAAAATAAAAACAAGTCATGAAGTCGTAAAGATTAAACGAGAAGGAGATTCGTTTATTGTAAAAACGAACAATTCAAAATTATTTGAAACTAAGAAAATTATATTAGCTTCAACTATAAATACAGTTCGAAAGTTATTAAATAATGACATATATAATTATATTGAAAGTCAACCATTTATAAGGACATACGGTAAATTTAGTAAGAAATCAAGTCAACTTATAAATGAGAAACTACATACTTTTAGTGTAGTCAAAGGACCTTTACAAAAACTCATACCTATGAATAAAGATAAAGGTATATACATGATTTGTTATAATGATAATGAAAATGCTTTAGCTTTAAAATCTAAACTGAAAAATAGCAAAACGAATCGTAATTACTTTTGTATGTTGATTGAAAAAGCACTTGGTATTCAAACTGAATTATCTATGATTGGAATGAGAGCATATTATTGGACTGAGGGAACACATTATTACAAACCTTTAAGAAATGATATGACGATTAAAAAACTTATTAAACAAGCTCAAAATCCAGATGAAAATATATATGTAGTAGGAGAGTTGATTAGTAGTAATCAAGGTTGGACTGAAGGGTGTTTTGAATCTGTTGATAAAATTTTTGAAATGGTTTAAATTGAGTGAGAATCATATTGACTATATCATCAGCTTGAAATTCAAATGATAAATTATTAAGTTTTAACAACATTAAAATTCAATTGTAAAATCAGTTGAATTTTTTTTATTTATATAATAAATGAACGGAAGAACAAATGTAACAATGTTAGAAAATATAATGGATTTAGATGACCTTGAAAATTCATATGGAAATACGAGTGGTATGAACGGTTTGACCCAAGACCAATCACGGATGTCTTCTAAACATATCAGAAACCACACGAGAGAATCTTATAACGGTGGTGATAGAATTAACAGGAATCAATACGAAACATATAAATATGGAAATGGTAATGGAAATGGAAATGGAAATGGAAATGGAAATGGAAATCAAGGTCAAATTTATGTTGAAGAAGCTCCTGTTGTTCGTCAACAGGAGTATTATGACCCAACACCAATTCCTGTACAGTTAAATTGTATTGATGTATGCAACCATATTTCAGGGTGCCCCCTATGTAGTAAATTCTATCATAATGATAATACCCTTTTAATCATAATAATTGTTGTTTTACTGATTTTAGTGGTCATTCTAACCCGTAAGGTTCTGAACTTATAACGATATAAAAAGAAATCGTATATGCCAAATGGAAGAAGAAAAGATAGATATTATCGAATGTCAACTTGAAGAAGAAAATAGAGTTGAAATTCAACCTGTTGAAAAAACAGAACATAAAGAAGAAGTTCAAGTTGAAGATAAAGAAGAACCTAAAATCGAACCTCAAGTTAATAAAATTGAGGTTGAATTTACATATCATGATTACGATACTCTCGTTTTAGCTGGAGGCTCCGCTAAATCAATAGTTACTCTTGGAGCAATACAATATGTATACGATAATTACCTATATCGTAATCTGAAGTATTATATTGGAACTTCAGCTGGAGCAATCATTTGCTATTTGTTAATTATAGGTTATACTCCAATTGAAATTATGGTTTATATCTGCACAAATCAGATTCTGGAAAAGATGCAACACTTTAATGTTTTCAGTTTGATTAAAGGACAAGGTGCATGTTCATTTCATATTATTCAGGAGGAATTAGAGAAGATGACCATATTGAAAATAGGATATCTACCTACTTTAAAAGACCTTAAAACCAACTTTAATAAGGAACTGGTTTGTGTTACATATAATCTAACCGAATCAAAGACTATTTTCTTAAATCATAAAGACAATGCAAATTTACCATGTATTACAGCTTTGAGAATGACTTCTAATTTGCCTTTAATCTTTGAGACTTTCAAATATGGTAACAGCTTCTATATTGACGGAGCTGTATCCGATAACTTTCCAATTGATTACGGTGACCTTGTAGGGAACAAAGTCCTTGGTATCAATTTGATACAAGAGATGAAAGAATATGATCCTAATATGAATATGCTTGAATTTATTTATAAAGTAATGTTTATACCGATTCAGCAATCTATATCTCATAAGATATCGAAAGCTTCAAGCAAGTGTAAAATTGTTCAACTAGAGTTTAGTAAGCTACAATTCTTCGATTTTAATGTATCATCTAAAATGAAGATGGAAATGTTCTCAATTGGATATCAACAGATATCAGATGACATTTAAACTGTTTAATTATGATTTATCAAAATCATAATTTAAGACTCATATTAAACTCTTAATTTCACATTCCATTTCAATATGTTCAAATATATCTAATTCAGTTTCTCGTTCTTCTTTAGCATTTTTGAGTAGAACAACTTCAGATTCAACTGAATTTAATCTTGTCGTTAATATACTGTTTTCAATTTCAATATTTCTAATTTTTGAATTAAGAATTTCAATTAAGTTTTCCATTGATTTGAGTTTAATTAATATCATGTTATTTTCTTTGGGTAACCTACTTCTATTTGTTTCTGTATTAGACTTAGGCGGAAATAAGATTTTATCAAAAGTTGAAATTTGCGGAACGACTGGTTTGCAACCATTTTGTATCCAATTTTGAATTTCATCTTTTTTATTAATATAAAATATCCAACCCATAAACTCTTCTCCTGTTTGTCTATTAATTATTTTTGGTTCAAATATTCCACCTAAATTAGTTAAAGAAGTTTGATGCTTCTCCGTATATACAACAAATGACTTTTCCGTATGTGGAAGAATGGTGATTGTATGATTCATTTATTATCGCTAAAACAATTTTAAACTATTTAATTGTTACTTTTCAGTTCAAAATGATAGGATAGTTAAATTGATTTTAATATAAAAGTTTATTAACTAATAAAGAAATGCAAGAATCTAAAGTAGAGACTCAAGAAGACGATGAATGTCAAATCTGTTATGAAAAGTATACTTCTATGTTGAGAAGACCAATTGAATGCCATGCTTGTTTCCAAAAGTGTTGTAGTTCATGTGTTACCTACTATCTGCTTAATACAACCGGAAATGCAACCTGTATGTTTAAAAATTGCAACAAAACATGGTCTGATAACTATATATTCGAAACACTTGGAAAATCAACCTATTCAAAGTTTAGAGATTTTAAACTGGAACAGCTCTATCAAAAAGAGAAATCTCTAGTGCCTAAAACTCAAATTAAAATTCAGAATAAAAAAGAGGCAGAGCGAATTACTCAGAAGATTCGTTCTACAGAATCTTTAATGTATCACTTTGATATTATGTTTAGAATAGTAGATTCTCTAAAGAAGTACAATAAGATCTCTGGTGATCATTCACTTATCAATACTGAAAACGAAGTCGTTCTCAGGGATAAATTATCGAGTTATTCACGAGATATAATTAAACTGAATCTACAAAAAAATAAACTCATATCAGGTTCAGTTAAGGACAAGTTGAAATTCATTCGAAACTGTGGCAAATCAGAGTGTAAAGGTCTTTTGTCAACGAAATGGATATGTGGAACTTGTAAGACTAAATTCTGCAAAGAATGTGGAGAAGAGAAAGGGGTTGCTGATGACTCCGAAATGATATTAGATGAAACAGAAGAAGATGAAGGTGTAAACGACGGTATAAATGAAGGTGTAAACGAAGGTGTAAACGAAGGTGTAGTTGAAAGTAAACAAGAGGGTGTAGTTGAAAGTAAACAAGAGGGTAAACAAGAGGGTGATAAATCTACCCATATATGCAATCCTGATTTAGTTGAAACGATGAAAGCAATCAGAAAGGAAACAAAAGCATGTCCTAAATGTGGTATCAATATATTTAAAATTCAAGGATGTGACCAGATGTGGTGTATCAATTGTCATTCAGCCTTTGATTGGAATACAAGAAAAATTGAAACAGGAAGAATTCATAATCCTCATTATTACGATTGGCAAAGAAAAATGAATAATGGAACTGCTCCACGGGTTGCCGGTGATATACCGCAATGTCAACAGATACCCCAGTTCTTTAACAACCCATTAAAGTTTGCATATTTGGATATTGAAACCATAACATGTTTAGAAGACTTTTATCGATTCGTAATTGAAGTAGATGAAATCTATAATGTGAATAACTTCAGAGATATAACAGAAAACACTTTTGAAATATACAGAGAACAACTTGTTAATAACTACTACCCTTCTGATAAACACTACAAGACAAATCTCAAAAAAGCATTTAATAAGCATGAAAAAGGAATTGAAACTCATCAAATCTTCATGACTTTCAAAACAATCATCACTGAAACATTGAATAATTTAAACTTAACCACAAATGAAAAACAAATGTTCGAGCTTATCGATACCATTTATAACATCATTGAGTTTACTAATGATAACCTATTTAAACTATCTCTAAAGTATTCAACTTCAGTTTACGATAAGATTAAAAATACAATTGAACATAGAGGCGGTATACAGAGATGGCATATTCAAACAACGAAAAAGAAGCTTTAAATTTAAAGATATATTTACGATATATAACTATATCGTAAATGGAACAAGTAGAAACAAGTGATGAAAATAGTAAACTGAGAAACAACCTTAAAAATAAAATCAAAGAACAAAAGCTAAAACGAAGCTCAAATATTAAAAAAGAATTAATTGTCGATAAGAACTTTAAAAAACTTGGTATTGATAAGCAAAAGTTTAAAGATGACTTAGAAGCACTTAAAAAACAAGGCGGATTTTCTGATGAACAAATACAAAAGCTGATGAATTCTATGGCTGGTAAATAATTTCACATGTAGTTACAATATAAATTTATATTGTAATTTTATATTAGATGTTCAATATCTAATTAGATTGCAAATGTAAAATTATTATAACCATTGTTATAATATGAATCTGAAAATATATCCAACGATGAACTCAAACCATAACCATAATTATCTAATACTAATGTACTATCAACGACAACAGGTCCTATTCTCGAATTACTTGAAATTGCTTTTCCTTCATTACCTGTTCCAAAAATATTAATTCCATTAGGATACCAAGTTATACCGTCATTAGAATGAGCAAATGTAATTGAACCACTAATTGTTGTGCTTGGAACAGTTTGAGATATATTTACTAAATATGTTCCAATATCACCTATAGTTGGAGTAGATACGATTCCCGTTATAGTTGTATTCGTAGCAACATTCGTTCCTGTTAAATACATTCCTATACCTATTTTTCCACTCCCTATACTTAAAAGTGTAACTGTTAATAAATTTCCTGTTATTGTTCCTGTAAATGATACTGGTGAATAACCATTTGCAATGTATCTTAAACCATTCCAACAAATACCAGAACATCTTGATGATAATATACTTGTTCCCAAACCTGTCCAATTTATACCGTTAGATGAATAAGCAATTGTATTTCCTCCTTCTCCCCCTGCAACCCAAATTTTTCCGTTATTTGTCACACACAATCCTTTGAATGTAAAAATTGTTAGACTCGCAGTTTTCCATGTTATTCCATCATATGAATATATAATAATTCCTGATGTAGCTGATGATGAGGATGTTTCACCTACAGCTACAAATTTATCTTTCCCCCAACTAACTCCGTTGCAACTTGCTAGAGTATCACTTCCAAATGTAAACGGAACTCCTGTCCAATTTATACCATCTGGTGAATAAGCAAGACTCTGATGTATTCCTGTTATATTAGTATTTACAGCAATAACTGTTATAGGATTCGAAACAGTATAAGTTCCTATTCCTCCTGGTGTTCCTGATATTTGAGATACTATATATGTATCATTTGGGATATTTGTTCCCCTGATAACCATATTTGCTTTTATAGGTGTTCCAGATACAGGAGATGTAACTGTTAGTATATTAGAACCTAATGGTATTGAACCTGTAAATGTTGATATACCACCTTCACCTACAGCAACCCATATTGAACCATTCCAATATATACTATTTACTGAAGCTGAAAATGTATCAGTATTGCTTATATTCCAAGAAAGTCCGTCATATGAATAAGCAATAATACCAGTTGTTGAAGATTGACCACCAGCAACCCATATTGAACCATTCCAATGTACTGTTTTTCCAACATTAAATATTGTTGAACCTAATCCAGTCCAATTTATACCATTATTTGAATACATAATAGTATTATTTATTGTACCAACAACAATCCACATTTTTCCGTTCCAAGATAATCCATATCCTACTCCCATAATATTTGATATATTTACTTCTGTAAAATTTATACCATCAATCGAATATCCAATTTGTGTTATCAAACCGTTACCAAGAGCAAGAGTAGGATGTTGAATAATAGTAGAACCAATATTAAAATTTGAAGAAATATTATTGACTGAACCTACTGTACCGCTAACAGTCCAATTTATACCATTAAAAGAATATCCATATGTGTTAGTTCCTGAACCACCAGCAACCCATCTAGAACCAGTCCACAAGATACATTGACCTATAGTTGTAAAAGGAGAGTATACATTAACCCATATGATTCCATCATATGAATATGCAATAGCTCCAGCTGTTCCAGTTATAGTAGTATTAACAGCTATAGTTGGAGAAGCTGAAACAGTATATGTCCCTATACCTCCTCTTCCAGTGACAAAAGCTGTTATTCTTGTTCCTGCTATAACATTTGTTCCTGATATAAGCATCCCTAAAGTTATATTTCCAGTTGGTGTGCCTGATACTGTTAATGTAAAAGAACTTATTGGTATTGCACCTGTAAATGAAGCAGTAAATGTACCCCCAACAGCAATTAAAAATGACTGGTTCGAAGCAACTTTATTACCAATTGGAATAATTGATGTTGATGATGCAACAGCAGTCCAGTCTATACCATTATGAGAATAAGCTATTGAATTTGTTCCATTACCAACTATAATCCACCTTGTTCCGGTCCAACATAAGCCATTACCAGCAACTGAAAAAATAGAAGTTCCTAAACCAGTCCAATTTATGCCATCATTAGACAAAGCAATTGTATTAGTTCCTTCTCCTACAGCAACAAATATTGAACCATTCCATGATACTTCTCCTCCTGCTATAGAAAAAATAGAATTACCTAATCCAATCCAATTTATACCATCATATGAATATGCAATTGTATTTGTGTTTCCTTCTCCAACTGCAATCCACATATGATCATTCCAACATAAACCTTTACCAGCAACTGAAAAAATACTATTTGTTGATAAAAACCAGTTTAGTCCATCATATGAATATCCAAGACTTCCAATTGTTCCAGTTACAGTAGTATTAACAGCTACAATTGGGGAATCCGAAACAGTATATGTACCTGCTCCTCCTGTTCCAGTACCAAAAGCTGATATTATTGTTCCTGGTATAACATTTGTTCCTGATATAACCATCCCTAAAGCTATAGGATTTCCTGTAACAGTACCTGTTACCGTTAATGTAACAGAACTTACTGGTATTGCACCTGTAAATGATGAACTTGATATCCCTCCTACAACCCATATTGAACCATTCCATGATGATGTTCGACCTGAAGATAAAAAAGAAATTGTTACTGATGTCCAATTTACTCCATCATTATATGAATAAGACCCTATAGTATTTTCTCCAACAGCTACCAATGTGTTTTTTGGATATATAATTTTATTTATTCTTCTATTATTATGTGCAATATTCCATCCAACTGTTGAAAAAATAGAAGTTCCTGAGCCTTTCCACCTTATACCATCATTAGACCAAGCAATTGTATTAGTTCCTTGTCCTGTAGCAATCCATCTTGTTCCAGTCCATTTAACCCCATTGCCACTAGTTGTAAAAGGTGATATA
>B570J13886_100019_pt1 | contig 13928 bp, 14 predicted proteins | sample LakMenEpi20May10_FD_13886 | JGI IMG/M metagenome (IMG submission 13886)
CTGCTGTAGCGACACTAAATACTTTAACTTCAGGAACCCAAGTATTATCTACTGGTGTGTCTGGTACAGACTTTAATATTTCTTCTGTTACCGATACTCACACTTTCAATTTACCTGTAGCAAGTTCTACAAAATCAGGAAAGCTTTCTAGTACAGATTGGTCCACTTTCAATTCCAAACTGACAAGTTCACTTACAAGTGGAAGTATTTTTGTGGGTAACATTTCAGGAACTGCAACGGCTGTTAGTTTATCAGGAGACGCGACTTTATCGAATGCAGGTACATTAACACTTGCAAGCACAGCTGTAACAGCCGGTAGTTATACACTTGCAAATGTAACAATTGACGCTAAAGGTAGGATAACTAGTGCTAGTAACGGTACAGCTACTGGTAGTGATACTCAGGTTCAATTTAATGATTCTGGAAATTTTGGGGGAGATTCGTTGTTTATTTTTAATAAAACAACTAAGGTATTGTCTTCAAGATATATAGTGTCTACTGGAGCGGGCGATTTGACTCAGAATACTTCGATAGGTACAAATTCGATGACTGCAAACACAACTGGTACCGGAAACACGGCCATAGGAACATATTCTCTTGGTGCAATTGTCACAGGCTCAGATTGTACAGCAATCGGATTCAATTCTTTGCTCTTAAACACTGCCTCTGGAAATAGTGCTATTGGGTCAAGATCATTGGACGCAAATACCACCGGAACAGGAAACACGGCAATTGGGACAGATTCTCTTGGTGCAATTGTCACAGGCTCGGACTGTACAGCAATCGGATTCAATTCTTTGCTCTTAAACACTGCCTCTGGAAATAGTGCTATTGGGTCAAGATCCTTGGACGCAAATACCACCGGAACAGGAAACACGGCAATTGGGACAGATTCTCTTGGTGCGAATACGACCCAAAACTACTCCACTGCAATTGGTTTCAATGCTTTACTGGTTAACGTTTCCACTGGAAGTACTGCGGTTGGTGCAAGATGCTTAGATGCAAACACAACTGGAGCCGGGAACACTGCCATAGGGAGAGATGCCATGGGATCGAATACAATTGGCAGTACAAATACGGCTATTGGAAGCTTTTCCCTGGATGCAAATACTTCCGGAAATAATAATATTGCAATTGGGACAGACTCTTTGGGTGCAATTGTTACAGGCTCGGACTGTACAGCAGTTGGTTACAATGCTTTACTAGTGAATACCGTCGATGGAAACACGGCCATCGGATCAAGATCATTAGACGCAAATACCACAGGAACAGGAAACACGGCCGTTGGAACAGACTCTCTTGGTGCAATTATCACAGGCTCAGACTGTACAGCTATCGGATTCAATTCTTTGCTTCTCAATACCGCTTCTGGGAATAGTGCAATTGGAACAAGATCCATGGATGCAAATACAACAGGAACGAGAAATACAGCTCTTGGAACTGATTCTCTTGGTGCAATTGTAAGTAGTTCAGACTGTACTGCAATGGGATACAATTCCCTGCTGGTAAACACCGCCACGGGAAATACCGCGATTGGATCTAAGTCTATGGATGCAAATACTACCGGGGCATCAAACACAGCCATTGGTGTGGATTCTATGGGTGCAAATACAACGGGTGCTTATAATATTGCATTAGGTACAAGTGCGCTGAATGTTAATATTAGCGGTAATAACAATACAGCAGTAGGGTATCAGTCTATGTTGTCAAATACAGCTAATAACAATACATCGGTTGGATACAAAGCGCTGACAGCTAATACTTCTGGAACTGATAATACGTCAGTTGGGACAGGATCTATGTTGTATACTACAACCGCTGGGCAAAATTCAGCATTTGGAAATTATGCATTAGGTAACAATACAACAGGTACTCACAACACAGCAGTTGGTTATTTTTCAATGGGAGCAGTTTCTGACACAAATAACACTAATGCCTGTATAGCTAGTAACAGTGTTGCGCTTGGTTATTCTTCATTACGTTACGTGACTTCTGGCGACGGTAATACATCCATCGGTAACAGTTGTATGTATAATACCACGACAGGTTATGAAAATACAGCACTAGGAGCTGCTGCATTGTATTTTAATACCACAGGTTATAAAACTATTTCTATAGGTGCAAATTCATTAAATAGTAACACATCAGGAAATACCAACACAGCGATAGGACACTCTGCATTAATATCAAATACAACTGGTAGTTATAATATAGCTATAGGAGCAAGTGCCCTCAGTGATTCCAGTTACAATGGGAGTGGTAATATACAAATAGGAGGTATAAATTCGTCTGGAACGTATGTTCCTGTGAGTGCACTGACAACTCAAAATGACAGAATTGTGATGGGCTCAACAGCAGTAACTAATGCATATATAAAAGTATCATGGACTGTAACTTCAGATGAAAGAGACAAAACTGAATTTGATGCTGTTCCCCATGGACTCGACTTTGTTGATAAATTAAACCCAGTATCTTATAAATTCAGAGTGAACAGGTCCACGGAACAAACTTCTGGACCGATCAGATACGGTTTTAAAGCACAAGATATTCTTGCTCTAGAAGGAAATAACTCTGTAATCATAGATTCCGAGGATCAAGAAACACTGCGAATGAATGAAACACAAATGATCCCTGTTTTGGTAAATGCAATTAAAGAATTAAAACAACAACTCAATGATCTCAAACAAGAATTTGAGGCATGGAAAGTTTCACATCCGTAAGTATTTTATAATCGATTCAAAAATACTTTTGTGTTGATTTTTTATTTCATCCAAGAATGGATAATCGTAAAGAACATATGAAATTTTTTTCGGTTTTGGGGAGACATTTGTTTCATATAGGTAAAAACCTTCTTTTAGTTCATCAAGATACATGGGATTTTTATACTTATACTTTCGATCGAGATCTTTCATGTAAACATACTTTGGATTGTTTTTATATTCAAGGTATCGTATATCGTTTTTTATTTTTTTGATTTCATCCAGAAATGGAATATTTCCAATAATGTATGATATTGGTCTCGGTGTGTGAAGCGAGATTTCTTTCTTTTTATCTATAAGAGTTTCTGTATCTAACACACACCACCCCCCAGAAGATAACCTCAATTCTTCTGTGTACGGCAATTTCACATTTTGTTTATATTTGTAACACACTATAAAATTTTTACTCGTGTTCTTGAGTGTTTCCTCGAATAAATTCATTAATTTTAGTTCTTCCTTTAGTGCGTTTCTTAAATTTGGAGAAAAAAAATGAATTTCTAAAAGATCAATAATGTTTCTTGCTTTATTTGTATTCATTTTTTTTTGTTAATATCTTTTTTTTTTTCCAAAAATAAATAACTTAAAAAAACATTGAATAACTTAAAAAAAGAAGAAGATGACCAATATTTATAAAACGATGTCCAAGGAGAAGAGAGCTGGACTTCTTCGCAGAGATTTCGAAAAGCTAGGTCTTGAGATGAGAACCGACTCTAAATTGTGTAACAAGTTTATTGAGAATGGATTCTTGTCTGCTTATAATTCCACACTTAAAATCGCCACGCGGATGGCGGAAATGCATTATCTGTATAAATATACAAACTATAGCAGTATTCTAGAAGAAAAGGTAAATCTTTATAATATTAAGATTAAGAATGGTAAAGTTCCTTACATAAAGCCCCAGGTAGAGTCAGAGTATATTGCTCTCAAGGGAAACGATTACCCTGATAAATGGCCCTGGATGGATACTTGCCAAGTTGTAAACAACAATTTAAACAACAATTTAAACAACAATTTAAACAACAATTTAAACAACAATTTAAACAACAATTTAAACAACACAGAGTTCAACTATGGAATTGATAATGAAATGATTTGTGAATCGACAAATTAGATCGTAAATATTAAAAAAAGATTAAAAAAATATTAAAAAAATATTAAAAAAATATGAAATCGCGACCAATCGACTGGTCACCATTTCAGATTATTATATGTATCATAGTACGTACATTTTACCTTTGATTGTCATTATAAAGAGAATGATATTTGTACGCTGCGATTCTTGTAAACATGTTTGTGTCTCATGTGGATCATGTTTAGTGTGTGCAGAATGTAAGAAAAAAATATGTGACACTTGTTTCACGAAAATGAACTGTCCACATGATTGCCCCTACTGTGAAATCGATCGTTTGTTTACAAGACAAAATTTGGATAAATAAAAACAAGATTATTCCATTTTGGTATAATTACTTTTCCATTTTGGTATAATTACTTTCCATTTTGGTATAATTACTTTCCATTTTGGTATAATTACTTTTATCATTCCATTTTGGTATAATTACGTTTATCTTCTGATGGAAGCATTATCGATTTTAAGTATTCTTTATTTTCCCGAAGATAATCTTCGTTTGTTTTGTTTCTGGATTCCGGTGGACGCAGTGAATGTCTAATAAATTCCTTGTATGATTTCTTTTTGAGAGCTAGGAAATTACTGTCTACAAGTGCATTTACAACTTCTCTAATATACGAACTTTCCTTTTCCTTTCTCATTTTTTCCTTATCGTTTAGAAATGTAAAAACATTTGGTACTATTTCCTTAACTATTATACTACCGAGTTGCTCTGTTGATATAGCTTTTACACTATCCATGACAATTCGTAATTGAAAAGGTTGTTTATAATAAAGCTCGAATATTTTTTCTATTTTTTCTCTATTATCCATACTATACACCAATAAAATATTTAAACTATATAAAGTAAAACTCTTATTTAAATCACCAGACTTTAAACATGTATCTTGCATTAGATACGGAAACTACAGGATTAACGAATCTCTGCAACGTTTTAACGGTGTATTTCATTATTTTAGATGAAAATCTAAATGAAATTAAAACACTTGATCTTAAAATAAAGCATGATAAATATCATGTTTATACAAAAGCACTAGAAATTAATAAAATTAATCTTGTCGAACACGATAAAACCGCGATATCAAAAGAAGACGCTATAATAAAAATGAAAGAATTCTTTGGTTCGGTAACATATCACGTTATTGGTCACAATGTTAAATTCGATATTACAATTCTTAAATCAAATGGTATGGATATAAATACATACATTAAAACACCTTATATAGATACTTTTAATATTTGCAGAAAATTGAAACAAGAACAAAAATTAAATGAAAAACAAAGTCTAAGTCTGGGTAAACTATGTTATTATTTTGGAGTAGGTCCTGTATCATGTGAAAATCTACACACTTCAGAACACGATACCCGTTTATCAGTCGAACTATTCAAACATCTAAAAGAGTTTGTTCTATAAAAAATTCCAATCATATCCATTGAACGAATTTATGTATTTGTTGGATATTATAGCATTCTTGAACAAATTTAATAAATAATTGTAATCTGGACGATCTTTGAATGTTATTTGTTTACAATATTTCATGTAAAGATAAAGTTCATTTGGAACATTCTTACATAATTCTGAAAGACTTGTTTCTATTTTTTTTGCCTGTATCTTTTCATATTTTTCTTTTTTATTCAACGCTCTTATACCTTGCCATGGCAAGGATCCGTTACAGAAATATAGTAACATGTAACCTATTGATTCTAGGTCGTCGCGTCTACTTTGTTCCATTCCCATGTGATTACATATACTCGCATACCTAGGAGTCCCTACTAGATTTTTATCTATTTTAAAACTGATATGCTTATTGTTTTTTTTGAATTCCTTGCTAAGACCAAAGTCCAATATGTAAATAATATTGTTCTTTCCAATAGCAAAATTCTCTGGTTTTATGTCTCTATGAATAATACCTTTTGAATGTATATATTGTATTCTGTTAATTATCTGTTCAGCTATCAACATTACACAGAATTGTGAGAATTGTCTTTCACATCTATCGAATAAATCCTCAAGCGATGGTCCGAGTAGATCAATGACCATAGTTGTATATTCATTGTAAACTCCAAACCAATATAGATTACAAATTCCTATACCTCCTTCCAAAATTTTGTATATTTTACTTTCATTTTCTAGTTGATTATGTTTAGTTTCTGCCCTTTCCATTTTTATTGCCACATTTTTTTCTGTCTTTATACATGATCCTTTGTATACAAATCCAAATGATCCTTCCCCCAATTTTCTTCCAATTCTGAAGTTCATTACTATAATGACACAAAAAAAGAATCAAAAAAAATTTCATTCGTTTAAAAAAAAATTAAAAAAAAAGTCTAAAGAACGTTGAAAACAAATCTTTTAAATATCAATTTAAAACAAACATTTTAATCCTTAAAAATGAACATTTTTTTTCTTGATATGTTGCCTAAAAAATGTGCAGAAATGCATTGTAACAAACATGTTGTCAAAATGATAATCGAATATGCTCAACTTCTTTCTACAGCACATCATTTTGCTAATACAACAAACAGTGGTTTTTATAAACCAACACATGTAAATCATCCATGTGCTGTATGGGTAAGACAATCTGTTCTCAATTATTGTTGGTTATATGAATTATTTGTATGTCTCTGTAAGGAATACACGAAGAGATATAAAAAAGTTCATCTCACTGAAATAAAATTAAAGAATAGACTACGAATCCTTCCTTGCAATATAATAAAGAAAGGAATATTCACCAAATTTCCCCAAACTATGCCAGACGATACAAAAAACGATTCAGTTGTACAAGCTTACCGGGACTGTTATTGCAAGTATAAGAAAAATTTTGCTATATGGCCAAATATGCCCCCTGAATGGTTCGAGGAAATATTTTAAATATCAATTTAAAACAAATCTTTTAAATATCAATTTAAAACAAATCTTTTAAATATCAATTTAAAACAAATGTTTTAAATATCAATTTAAAACAAATGTTTTAACTGTCTTTCGGTTTAAAATTATTTCATACATGCTCCTTCGATATTTACGTTTGCAGTATTTCCATTTATCTTCTTTTTAATCGTTAGATCCAGATGAAGACCCTTTTTTGAGTCTTTCTTAAACTTGCAAGAGCAAGTTCCAGTTAGCTCGACATTTCCAACAGTGTATTGCATTTCCGGAAGAACCGTTTCCTTCCCTCTACAGTCTTCAAGGGACCAGTTAGATCCACCCCATGTAATTTCTCTCATGTATCCTCTTTTGTCTATAATAGCTTCACATACGAATTTTTTTACTTTCAGAATAACAAAATTATCTTTATCGGTGATTTTGATACTGGGTTTGGTTCCATTGAAAGTTTTTATATGTGGGTCCCCCCATAAAGAACATACTTCCTGACAATAACAAACCTCTTTAGCGTAAATAACATTAAAAGCGCACAGTAAAAAGAGAGGTATACCGAAGAATTTCATTAAAATAAATATATATTATTTCTTTATATGTGTTTAAACACAATTTAATTTTTTTTTAAAAAAATAAAGTCATTTTTTTTTAAAAAAAATAAAGTCATTTTTTTTTAAAAAAAATAAAGTCATTAGAAATTTTCCAACAAATATGAAACACACCTCCTTTGTCATCATGTTCCAATTCTTGGAAGATTGGAAGAATGATGAATTCGGTAGTGTCCCAGGGTATTATGAAACAGATAAAAAAAATTACGATTCTCGGATCGAGTACATAAAAATATTTAAGAATCAATGGAAGAAAATAAATATTTATGAATATTATGACGGTTATCAGATAACACTTACCACATCCAATACCGAAAAAAAAGTTCTTGTGTATAGTAATTCGTACGATGCTCTTCAGAGAGTAATGAATATCGTTTATAACATGAACAATTTAGAAGAATTCTGTTTCAACTCCAGATTTATAAAAGAATACCCCGATGGACTTTTTAAAGAACCCATAAAATCTGTTAAGATCGTTCGGACTGTATCTGAGCATATCATTCACAGAGACTTTATCAAAGAAAAACAATTCATTCTCATTACTCGTTAAAAAGTTTGTAAACTACCATATTCACTATAAAAATCATGTACTCTAGCTTTACGTTTAACATAAATTTGTGACGTTATTCTTACACATAACAGATTGTTAATGAATTTAACAAGAGATTATTTTATTGCTGTTTTATAAATGAAAACTGTAAGAAAACCAGTTCGTCGCAAAAGTCTAACAAGGTTTCAGTTTGGATCACGGGAATTAATTGAAGCTGTATCCAATAATGACATTACAACAGTGAATAGACTTATATCAGAAGGAGCTAATGTTAAACAATAAAAGCATCGTTAGCAAAACAGTTTTAATGCTTCAAAAACCACTTTAAGACAAAAAAACACGTTAAAAGGTGCTGGTGTGAATATGATAAAAGGTTAAACTGCACTACCTTTGATAAAACAGGTATAATTAAAACATTATTAATTAAAACAACGAGAAAATGTTAAATTTCAGAATATTATAGGCCAATATCTGGAAATATGAAATATAAAACGAAACGGAGTCCATATGAGAAACTCCAGTGATTACAGTGTTATTAAATGAAAATTTAAGTTATTGTAATTTACTTTTTTTGTAATAAAAAAAAATATATTTATGTACAATATGGATTTAATAAATGCGGCGAGAAATGGAAACGAAACGCGTGTAAGATTTCTACTTGAAAATGAAGCAGATGTTGATATAAGAGAAACAGATGGAATGACTGCTCTAATGTGGTCTTCATACAATGGTTATAGTGGTATTGTCAGAATATTACTTGATGTTGGAGCGGATGTTGATATACAAAATGAAAACGGCTGGGCAGCCATACACTGTGCATCAAGATTTGGTCACACTTACATAGTAGAACTATTACTTAATCATGGAGCTAATGTTGATATACAAGATATCTATAACTGGACCTCTCTAATGTGGTCTTCACATAGTGGCTATATTGACGTTACAATATTATTACTTAGATACGGGGCTGATGTTGATATACAAAATGAAAACGGATGGGCAGCCCTACACTGTGCAACAATGAAAGGTAACAAAGAAATCATCGAATTACTACTTGAGCATGGTGCCGATGTCAATATACAAGACAATGATGGAAAAACAGCATTAATGATGGCTGCTGAAAAAGGCTACATCAAAATTGTAAGATTATTACTTGATAATGGTTCAAATGTTAATATAAGAAACAATAGAGGTAAAACCTCATACGATTTGGCGACAGATGAAATTAAAAATCTTATAGATGAATGGAACTCTATGTTATTTGAGAATTATAAAGGGTATCCAAAAGGACTTATTTCAAATTATTTCAGATCAAATAAGTTCGGATCCCAAAAACTACAATTTAGCAAGAAAAGGTATGTCGCAATTCAGAAAGAGAATCGGGTACTCAAAGGGACTATCAAACCCCCAGTAAAACGAGATACTCATAACTTAGAAAAATCCAGAGGTATTCTAATGAAAAAAATCAGCAACAACAAGAAATCTCTTCCTTTTATACCAGAAATCCGTATGAATGTTCCACTATTAGGTTTTGGCAAAAAGGAGAAGCAACTGAAAGCAAAAGTTCCGAAAAAGCGCATTAATAGTGTTAAAAAAAAAAGTCTCCGATTGACAACCAAACGCAATGGAAAACTTGTCAATAAAAAAGTACTTTCCAAACAAATATCCATGAGAAAAAAAGGGGAAAGAGACACGGTATCGTTTGGGAAAACCAAACACAATAACAAACGGGGGGGGTAATTAAATTTTTAATTAAAGTGGTATTATTTTATTGTTATATATACAAATGAAACATATCAAAAGAACCACAAGAACTAAAATAGTTGGTAAAAGAAGGAAATCTCTACCATTACTATATGAACTTAGTAAAAAAGTGCAAAAGGTAAGTTTTGGAAAAAAGCTGAAGGTGCTAAAAGCGAAACCTAATAAACTGACACTCCAGGCCAAGAAACTGGGTATCAAACTAACCGTGAAACGAAATGGACGTCGGGTGAGAAAAACACTGGTGGTTCTGATGAAACAAATCAAACGAGCTATGAGAAAGAAAGTCGTCGGCAGACAAAGGAAATCATTGCCATTCCTAGAGGAACTGCGTAAAAACAAGGTGTCGTTTGGCGTCAATATCCACGGGACCGATCTTCAAGTGGATAATCTCCGGGGGGCCGATCTCCGCCGGGCTGATCTCCACGAGGCTGATCTCCACGAGGCTGATCTACAAGGGGCTAATCTCGAAGGGGCTAATCTCCAAGGGGCTAATCTCCAAGGGGCCAATCTCGTAGGAGCCGATCTACGGAGGGCCAATCTGGTAGAGGTTAATCTCCGAGATACCAATCTCCAAGATACCATACTCCTTTATGCCAATCTCGTAGGCGCCAATCTTCACATGGCCAATCTCCAAGGGGCCAATCTCGTAGGTGCCAATCTTCACATGTCCAATCTCCAAGGGGCCAATCTCCAGGGAGCCGATATCCGCGAGGCCAATCTCCAAGGAGTCAATATCGAAGGGGCCAATCTCCAATGGGCCAATCTCCAAGGGGCACGTGTGGAGAGAGAAAGACTTGACAGAGCATTAGGTGCGAATCCGATGGGAGTGATATATGTAGGAGAGAACGAAGAGAACGAAGAGAACGAAGAGAACCAAGAGAACCAAGAGATAGCACTGAGAGACGATTTGGTTGTTGTTGATAATGTAGATATATGTCCAATATGCCAAGAAGAAGGTGGTCAGGGGGTGCGTACACTCTGTGGACACGAATTCCACGCATCGTGTTTGTTGAACTGGAAAGGTAGGGGTCGTGGTGATTGCCCGATGTGTAGGCAGGTGGGAATGTTTTTCGGTTCGAGTAAAAAAATGAGTTTTGGAAAGAAACCGAAGGCGCTAAAAGAGCTAAAAGCGAAAGCGAAGCTGAAGGCAAAGCTAAAAGCGAAGCTGAAGCTGAAGGCAAAGCTAAAAGCGAAGCCGAAGGAGATAAAAGTGAAACCTAAGGCGAAGCTGAAGGCAAAGCTAAAAGAGAAAGCGAAGCTGAAGGCAAAGCTAAAAGAGAAAGTGAAGCTGAAGGCAAAGCTAAAAGCGAAGCCGAAGGAGATAAAAGCGAAGCTGAAAGTGAAGCCGAAGGCGCTGAAAGTGAAGCCGAAGGCGCTGAAAGTGAAAGCGAAGCTGAAAGTGAAAGCGAAAGAGAAGCCGAAGGCGCTAAAAATGAAAGCTTCAGTAAATAGACCGAATAAAAATAGAAAGACATTCAGAAAAATGAAAAAATTATAGTCGAGTCGTAAAGGTTCAAAAGATGGAAAGCCTGATCGATAGACTGATAGAAAAGCACAATTATTTTATCGCAAAGTAAGGTACATCACCAGAAAAAGAAAGTCCGAAATGGTGAAAACAATAAAAGTGAATTGATTACTAACTCTAAAAAATCAGATATAGGAAAAAACAGGTTGTTCGGATGAAACAACAATAAACTCAAACTTTTCAGGAAAATTTTGTTTTTATTGTTGTTTTATAATTTAATTTAAGTTCTTAGGAAATTTTATTATTTATATCAAATTAAAATAAAATTAAATTTTAATTTATTTTAATTTAATTTATTTACAATCATTACCAATAAAATGGCGACAAATGGTAATGGAACTTATTCGACGAACCCTTTTGATCATCTTAGTATGATGAGAACAGATCACAGAGACATTCTTAACGGTATCGCTAGAATAGAGAAGGAAAATGGTGAAACGATGACAACACTTGCTAAAAATCAATGCGATTTAAAAGCTCAGGCGGATCACAATCTTAATAACATACTTGAAACTCAATTTAATGCAAATCTTCAGACGGAAAAGCAGACATGCGAACTACAGCGACAGTCGGAACATACTAGATCCGATATCATGTCTAGTCAAAATGAAGCCAGGCTTCAAATGTCCGGACAAATAGCTGAACTAAAGTCTCAAGGTGCCAGTGTCCGTGAATCTATTTTAAACGCCCAACAGGATTCTCTTTTACACAATACCGAACAAACAAATCAAATTCAACGTCAATTGGGTGGTGTGAACCAGTCTGTTCTTGACGGGTTTTACAATTCCAAATTACATACTTCTGATCAAACATCTAGACTAGTCCAGCAGGCTACTGATAATTATTCTGGAATACAGAGTTCTATGGGTAAGATTGCAGCAGAGCACCTTAAAACTGCTCTTCAAGAATCGTCTGATATAAAGGTTCTCCATTCAGACACGAGAGGATATCTTTCTGAAAAAACAGGAGATGTATCCAGAGATGTCCAGTTACGTGTAGCTGAAGCAAGAGCTATACTGGAGAGACAAGCAAATGACAATCTTAAAGACATTTTATCGACAAATTCTAGGTATTTTGCTGATTCTGTCCAGAATCATGAACAGATTAAGAGACAAGTAGCCGAGTCCACTGGATTATTGCAATTAGAGTCCGTTAAGTCAAAGGGTGAGCTTCTACAAGCTTCTGCTTTACAGGCTGCGGCTATACAGCTCGATGCTTACAAGCATAAGGAAGCTTTGGCGAGACAAATCGCCGAAGTTGCTTCGGACATCAAAGAGAAAATCACTTGGAAAGGTGACGAGACTCAGAAACTTATTCGAGACTCTGAGACTACTAACCTTAGAGACAAACTGATTAAGGTCGAAATGGAAAAATTAGTAGGGGAATCAAAAGGAAATAATGGGGGAATATATGGACCCTATGGGCCTTATGGTATAGGTAATATCCACCACGGGCATCATCATGGACACGGTGGTGCTGATAATATCATTATAAATAATGACGAACACCGTCGTTCTAGAAGCCGTCGTCGTAGGGATCAGGGTGACACTGGAAGATAAATAGGTTCTGATGTATTTGAAACTAAAGCCACTTTATTTTTGTAGTAATTTTTAATTTTTTCTTTATTTTCTTCATTGTATTTTTGCTGATATAGTCGAATTCTGTCCTTGTTTTGTTGGTAATATTGTTTATTTTTTTTCTTTCTTTCTTCTATTTCATTTTCTGTCAATTCAACTGATTTGTTTAATTTTTTCTGGTACTCTATTAGTTTTTCCTTATTTTTGGTATAATAAAGTTTGTGATATTCCTTTTTACGGTCATTGAGTTCACTTTTCTTGATTTCACTAAGAACGTCATTTCCCTTGTTTAGATAATATGTTAACTTTTCCTTAAAAATGGTATCGTTTGAGATTTCCCCCATGAAATTTAGGACATCGTTTTCATCTACACTCAAATCGTTTAGGCTTTTATAGAATTTGCTATTTAAATCAATTATATGTTTTAGCATATTCTTTGTAATGTACAATATATTTTTTTAAATAATTTAAATTTGATTTTACAAAAACATTAAAAAAATAACCCATATTTCAGTTCAAAATATTCATTTACAAAATTGAATTTTGTTTTTATTTTATTAAAAATAAATTTTAATTTTTTTCAATTTTTTTTATTTGTTATTCTTACAAATGTATAGTGAAGATGATATATACGGACCGTTCGGACCTTTCGGATTGTATGGAATATACCATGGAATATACCACGACCATCACCACGACGACCATCGCCACCACCACCATCATGGATACAGAAGACATGGACGTCACCATAGACCTCGTCGCGACCATTACAGATACGAAAAACACTACAATGATTTTGGACGCCTTCGATACGGTGGGACTTTTATTTTGAACTAAATTTTAATTTTAATTTTAATTTTAATTTTTCATCGAATTTATTTTAATCGTTATAATTACATTCTATGGGGAAGTATGTTGTAGACGATAGTAGCGACGATAGTAGCGACGATAGTAGCGACGATAGTAGCGACGATAGTAGAGACGATAGTAGCGACGATAGTAGCGACGACAGCACTTGTAGTTGTAGTTGTAGCGAGTGTTGTAGTTCCTCGAGTTCAAGTGACGAAGACGAAGACGAAGACGAAGACGAAGACGAAGACGAAGACGAAGACGAAGACGAAGACGAAGACGAAGACGAAGA
>B570J13886_100033_pt1 | contig 11633 bp, 10 predicted proteins | sample LakMenEpi20May10_FD_13886 | JGI IMG/M metagenome (IMG submission 13886)
TTGATAGCCATAAGATATCGACGAAAAATAGAATAAAAGCTGTTTTCAAAAGTAAAAGTATAGAAATCATTTATATTATCTGTAGTAAATTTAAATTTACAGAAATTTATTATCATACTAATTTAAATTGCAAACCAATTTAAATTATTCGAGATTACCTTGTAGCAAACATTCTTTCTAATCGTTTCTTAATCAATTTAACTTTAACCGCACAAATACCAACTATTGCAGGGTCAGTTTTAGATAAACATGGACCTATATAGGTAAAAAAATCAATTACATCAAATGCACTGTTTAAATATAGATAAGAACCAACTCTGACTCTTGTTTTATCAAGAGGTTCTCTATAATTAGATGATACTGCTTCCTGGTTTGTTTTTATGGTTTTAATGATTTTACAATATGAGTTTTTAACTAGTTTCATTCTGTTTCTATTGAAAGAGTTATTTTTAAGACCAAAAGTAAAGTCAGGATCAGCTCGTTTTTCGTTTACTTTTACACCTGTAGTTTTATAATTTGTTGCTAATTCCTCTTTGATTTCCCTCTCTATTGCGATATCTAAATTATCTCCATCTTTTTCCTCTGATTTTCCTGTTACCATAAACTGTATATCTCCTGCTGAATAAAGAAAACCAATAATAAAAGACTCTTCTGGAATCTCCTGAAAAACATCACAACGGAAATGATAAGTAGATAAAGGTATTGAACTGTGTTTCAGTTTAAAATAATATTGTTTATTACTATCCTCTTGATTATATGTAAACTGTCCATATGTGTTTCTAAATAAACCTAATAATTCGGTTTCTGGATTCCAAGTATCTGGATTAAACGAGACTGACGACATTTATATTTAACACATAATTTTAAATTGAATTTATAATTTAAATTTAAAAGTAAATCAGGAATATTAAAAATGTCAAATCATCAATTAACTCAAGTATCAAACTATGATGTCAAACGTATTATCTTCTCAGAGCCTATTCGGGGAGCAGTTCCCGACACACCAATTGAATACAAACGAATCAACATTTCAACTAGAAATGAAGATGGATCTATAGGTGATTTAATTCTCCCTACATCTCGTTTGTTCTCGTTTGGTGTGAGTGAGAATAAGGATGCTCAAACTCAAAAGGTGAATGGATGGACACTTCCACTTTGCCTTTGGAATCGAGATGGTGCAACTCAAGAACAAAAAGACTGGTCAACAACATTCGATGCTATTGTTGACCATTGTATCGACAATCTTGTTGAGAATCCGCACGGTATTGAGCAGTTGTTCGAACTGTCTTATAATGACTTCAAAAAGACCAAAGGAGGACTCAATCCGTTGTATTGGCAAAGAGAGCCTGCAATGGAAAATGGTAAGCGAGTGTTGAGAGTTGTTCCCGGAACAGGACCTACCCTCTATCCCAAGCTTATTTACTCCAAGAAAAATGAAAAATTCGTATCTCAGTTCTTTGACCAGAGTGATAGAGAGATTAATCCTCTTGACCTCATCGGTAAATACTGTTATGTTAATGCTGCGATTAAGATTGAATCCATCTTCATCGGAGCAAGAATTTGCTTACAAGTTAAAGTATATGAGGCTGTAGTTGAAGTTGCCCAAACTGGAATGAAACGATTACTTGCTCGTCCAGTTGTCATGAAATCTAAGTTACTAGGAGAAGGAGCGGCAACTCATATTCCAGCTCAAAATCAGTCTTTTATGTCAACTCAAAATGATGATACTGGAAGCATTAATGGAGATAGTGACGACGATTCTAAACCTCAAGCACCACCACCTACTCCAGTCACCGTAAACGAAGGACCAGTCGTTCGTAAAGTAAAGAAAGTCATCAGAAAAAACTAAACATTAAATTCGAAAATATTATAATTAATTATAATATCTTCTTTCTAGTCTAAAATCAAACTAATGTCACTCCTAAACGAGTTTCAATCTTAATTACACATTGTAATTAAAATTTTACTTTTTGTGCGGATTTCCAGTTCGAAGTTTCCCGTCTCTGTCATAATACCATATATGTCCATTAGAACATGACTTGTCATTATATATACAATAACAAAGTTGTTTTGGAATTTCTTTACATACAGGACACTTCTCCTCTTCAAAATTATAGTGACCATATATAGGTTCAGCTATAGTATTACCAAATTTCTCATTCTTTTTAGGTTTAAGACCAGGTGTAAATGTCTTGTAAATACTTCTCTTGTTAGAATAATTCAACTGAGAAGGAGGTTCGTAACCTTCAATATTGACCGTAGGTCGCCCATACAGAATATCCGTATTCTTATTGTCCATTTATTGTATTAACAATATCACTTAAAATTGAAATTTAGGATTTAGAAAACAAAAAATCAGAAACATCATATGGAAATTAATCAAGATCAAGTCGATTCTATGACTATACTAAGACAGAAAGGGAAAACTGCTATCAATATCGTTATTAAGAAGGAAAACAACATCAACATCGTAGAAAAATGGGCATTCATCGTAACTGAACGAGAGAATAAAAATAAAGATTCATTCGAAGCTGAATATATTAGAAATGTATTTCATATTGTTCATGACCTCAAAATAGGAAAAGACAAAAATGAAGTTTTGAACAGTATCAAAAATAAAAAAATAGGTTGGAATCATAGTTGTTTTGAAGAAATTAAAAATGCACTTCATGAGCAAGATGAATTTGTCATGAATCCGTTCGAGATAACAGAAGGTGCTTTACAGTGCAATAAATGTGGAAGCAAAAGAGTGTTCTCCTATTCAAAACAAACTCGTAGTTGCGATGAGCCAGTTTCCACTTTTTCTCAATGTTTCGTTTGCAAAAAGAAGTGGGTTTATTCAGGTTAAATTCAATTAAATAATTTTAATTGAATTACAATGGAAAGGGTATGATAACAGTTACTCATTATCGTCCGTATGAACTTAAAACTGAATATCAGTTTAATTTTAAATCGAACAAACAATTAGAAACTGATACTGTTTTCAGTATCAGTTTGATAACAATATAAATGATGATTATTATCCCATATCAACATCACTAGGACTAGGACTTTGACTAGGACTAGGACTAGGACTTTTGTATTTTTCAAGAATCGATTTTTCTTTAGAAATTATAGATTTTATAATGTCTTTTTTAAGTTTTGGACATTTAGGTGTTTTTGAACATTCTATTTGAAGATCTTTACAATAGGCCAGAAGTTTTCTAACACCATATTTATCTAACTTCGCTTTTGGCGAAACTTCAAAAGGTTCACCTGCTATAGGTGTCTTAAGTTCTGCAAGAATAGGTTTAACTAACTTTGCTTTTCCTGGTGCCTTAGATTCTTCAGGAGGACTAGGAATACCACTACTTTCGCATAATTTATAAACATTGATAAATTTCTCTTGGTAATCAACTATAAAATCTATAAGGGCATCTTTATTAAAAGATGAATATCCTTTTATATGTTTTTCCCTACAATATTCTTTGAGTTTATCAAGACTATAATTTGCTAATTCACCAACACCCTTGAGATTGCTAATATATTCTTGTAATATTATGTCTGTTTTTGTAGGATCTAAAAGACATGTACCACTTTGGTAATTTTGTATAAATCTCATAATCTCTTCCTCTTCAGAATTTAAAGCCTCAATTTGTTTCTTAATTTGTTCTTTAGCCGAACTATACTCATACTCACCTGCATTATGGTCATAATTTAGTTTAAAATTTGCAAAAACTTTGTAATGGTCTTCAGTTGTAATAGTAGCTGGGAGTTGTTTCCGTATACTTTTACACTCTATATCACAAGAAGTAACAAACCAATCTAATATCGATCCAGAACCTTCTTTAGTTTTTCCTATAGTTCTTGTTTTTGTTCTATGAAACTTTACTTGTGGTAAACCTGTAAAAAATTCATAGTGATTAAACTCTTTCTTCTCATTTTCCTTATTAAAATCTATATTCATATCCCCTCCAAAAATAAAACTTTTATTAAGATAGAGAATATAGTCTAAATAATTTATAAAAATTTGTTTTTTTCGATTATGTGTCATATGTGTATTTGCTATATTTATATTTTTTCCATCTACAACAACAGGAACAATTAGTACTCCTCTTATAACATGAGTAGGATTACCTTGAATATTACTACCACTATAACATTTGATACCGTATCCAAATCCTTCTGTACATGTAAAATCTGTAGCTTGACACATTTTTCTATATGTACAATATTTATGAACATCTGTGGTATTAATTACAAGTCCACTAGTTACCAAGGGTTCCCCTGTTTTTTGTGTACTGCACTTAATAAGTGTTACGAGACTTTTATATAGGTTCTCATCTTTCTTAGATACTCTAGCATAGTATCCATAATAAAATAAATTTAATATATTCTCAGATCTTGGTTTTTGGAGACTGATTTCCAGTTTAAACGGTATTATAATGTCATCAGCATGATGTTCAGCTGTTTGTATAATTATTTTCATATTTCCGTTTTTTTTCTCACCATCAGTAATATAATCTGAAATTTCCTGAAGTAATATTATATCTGGATAATTATTATTGGCTGTATAATCATAGACTGTACGACCTTTTGATTGTACGAATATTCTTGAAAGATTTTCTAATAGTTTGTCAGGTTTATTATATGTCAAAACAGTTAAATGGTTAATACTATCTTTATATTCAAGATCATCTACACTCTTTTCATCAACTTCAAGATCGGGATTAGAGGGAGACGAATAAGCGGATCTTTGCTTTTTAACTACTTTATCTGAATCTGAACCTGAACCGGAATCAGAACCTGAACCTGAACCTGAACCTGATTCAGGTTCTGAAAATCTTCGTTTCTGTGAAAATCCTACTGTATCTGCTTTTGTTTCTTCCATTTATTATAACATAATTTTAATTAATTAAATATTAGAATATTTTCATTAGTTCGTATCATTTACAGTATGCAATCAGTCATCATGACTGAACATACAAATGGTTTAGATATAGTTGTTTCCAACGATTTTCAGGATCCAAATAAACCATAAATTTGAGGTAGTCAATCTCGAGAAAATGGTTGGAAACATCTGCATGTGGAGTTGATAAACAACATATAGAATAATACTGATGCAATGTTTACATTTGAAAATCTATAAGATCATCCTTTCTTTCTCCTTGAAATAGTATTATGTCTATAAAAATCGAAAAAAATGAATTGCCCAAACCTTGGTAAAAGTAAATTAGGTATTATGGCTAATATGAATCAAAGTATGACTATGACTAATGACTATTGTGGATTTTTAAATTTTCCTGATGGGTTAAAGTTCAAGTATAATGAAGAAGGAGATATTTGCATTGCAACAGACTGTTCGACTTGGGCTAAAAAGTTAGTAGATAACATGCCTTTGTCAGAATATCTCGAGTCTGAAGGCTTGATTCCTCCTGAAGTTTTACATTTTCCTGAGTTTGGAACTCGAGAGAGGAGAAAGAAGAGAAAAGAATCAATTGGAAACTATATTGAAAATTGCGAATATTGCAACGAATATATGGATATGACTTTTAACTTGTGGGGAAAACTAGTATGTGCTCAGTGTAACTATACACTAAAGAGGTATAAATGCAAACTGTGTAATAAGATGAATATGTTTGCAGAACAATTCAGTGGAATTTATGAGTACTTCGATACTGATAACTATTCTATTGAACAAACCTTTTTTAACATCTGTAAGTGTTATGATCACTTGCCGTGTTATGTTTATCCTGAAGACTACCAGGAAGAAGACTACGGTGAAGGATGTCGTGTCTGTAGAGGATATACTGCTGGAGAAGGTGATATTTGCTATTATTGTAGAGTTGGTTTATAAGTTGTATATTAATATGGGTGACTAGTTCCTGAATATATGGGTAGATTAAATAGTTATAATACTAAGGGTATTACAACTTTACTTGGTAACAAGAGTTACTATATCGGTTAAATCACCCTCGACATAACCCCATTTTGTATACCATTCATTTCCAAACAACTCTAACATAAGTCGTTTTTCATCATCATCCATCATAGATGGATGTAAGCCTGATTTTAATTGTTCTTGTATATATGCGGCAGCTTCAGCCATTGGAGCAGCTGTATTATCTAATATTTTACTATTTTCAAAATCAACGGTCCCGTACATTGCTTCTCCAATTTGTTTGTATCTTTCTAAATCTTCTGGTGATAGAGCTTTCATTGCTGCTTCAATCATTGGATTATTAAACAGACTTCCGCTTGTAAATGGTCGTTCACTTTCCATCTTTGTTTCCTGTTTACTTTCCCCCTTGGTTTCCTGTATGGTTTCCATCTTTTTCCTTTTAATCTTCTTATTATTAACAACCATTTGTTAGTTTATTTTTTAACTTTAAATTATATCTGAACTTCTTTTCGTGCAAGATATAAATCTTATTCAGTTTAAATTGAAATTAAAGTGATTTTGCATTCATAAATAAATGACGAGTCAATTGAATATCAATAACGATAATTATATTATCGATATCATTAATCATCTTACTGTTAGAGATTCTGAAAGAGAAGAATTCGAAAGATTTCAGTTTATGTCTGAGAGCAAAATATATCCTTTAGTATGTTCATGCTCAGAAGAAGACTGTAGTTCAGTATCTTATTGTCCGATTTGTGAATATGATAATTGAACAATCATGATGTATACTCTATTATTCTTATGAAAATCTAGTTTAAATTCAACTGTATTGCAGTTGAATTTTAAATATAATTGCTATTCTTTTCTGAATTTCGGTTCTCTATGTTGTTTTTATTACATATATCATTTGAACAACCGTCACAAATATAATTTGAGCATATATTATTTATACCAATAATAAATGCCTGTCCGTATTTTAAACATGAACATTCCCGAAGGAGGTGAAACCTCAATTCCGACCTTTATCATGGACACCAACGATTCTATTATCAAACGAATTGCAGGTTCACTTCGAACCACTAAAAAGTATCTTTACTTCCCTAATAATATACCGGAAGAGTTTGATGATGATACGGTAATTCCAGTTGAAAATCTGTTAGAAACAATTCTAACCGCAGAATCATTTACTTCTCTCTATGAAAAAATTAAAGAGAAGATTCACCAACAAGACCTCTCCATTAAAACCGATATCATCGATCCATTTATCGCCTTTAATCAAAGCTTTGAAAAAATGCCTCCTGAATTTATAGGAAGTCTTCTTTTACCAATTCAATTTGAGATTGAAAAACTCGATATCGTTAGTAAACGAGACCTTGAACTCATTGACATATGGAAATCAAGAAAGATGATTATTAATCGAATTAGAACTTCAATTAGAGCAACGGAGAAGAGTGTAATAGAAGAGGAGAAAATAAACAGAGAATTTAATGATGTTCCATCTGAAAGAAATTATACTGAATTTGAACTGGAAAAGATTGAATTTGAAGTTTTATTGGATTCTCCGAAAATTACAATCATGGAGCTGTTTAACGATATCGTGTTGAATGACGAAGTTCCATTTGCAACCATCAATTATATTTACAAAGTAATGGGTGAGTTTATACCGGATTTAACTTGGTTTACAAGTTTAGATGATGTTATTCTTCTCAAATTCAAAGATAATAGAGAATACTCAAATTGTTTTATTTCAATTACAAATCAAACCGATATTAGAAAAACACAAATTAAGTTATCTTTAACAACAACCGTATCAAAACAAAGGGAAGATATAAGAAATATTGCAGTTCAAAATATTTTAAATGTTTTTACTTCTAAACAAAATCTTACTGTAATTAGCTTTAGAGATACGAAAATCAAAGGATTATTCTATTATCCGAAAAAGATGATGAATAAGTTTGTTATGTCCGATTTAATAATGAACAACAATACATTTTCACGGTTCCTTGTCGTGGATGAGAGTGTTAAAGCTTCAAAGAAAACTGAAAGTCTATATATTCATTTCAATAGTAATAAAACAGGAGAAGTAACCGCAAATATATCAGAAAAATACTCATTCAAAGGAGACACTAATTTAAAGGGTAAAGATATCGTGAACATGTTTCCTTATAAATCTTACTATCTACGAATTAAAATAACTTCAATTAACAATGTTGAATCAGTCTTACTTTTTCAAAATCTATTGACCAAGATACTGAGGATATACGAAGATAACTACGATTCAGTTTATGATTTTTACAGAAAATATATACCTTCATTCGGTATCAAGGAGGAACCGAATATAGTGATTAAACCACCCAAGCTAAAAGACCTTGCTCCCGAAGTATTCATTAATGGTTACCCTCCTACATGCCCTCATCAACCTACTATTATTGATGATAGTGAGATTAAAGAGCCTGAAAATGAAGGCAAACAAGTTATGAGATATCCTAAGGAAACTGATGTAAGCGAGAATTTCCCAAGCAGAAACTATGTATGTAATCACGAGACTGCAATTTATCCAGGGCTTCGAAGCAATCCACTTTCAAATGGTGATATTGTTCCATATTTACCATGTTGTTATGAGAAAAATCATAGTGAAATTCAAGGTTCCGAATATCGTCAATATTACTTTGGAGACCAACCTAAAATGAAGTTCAAATTTCAACAGGAACTAATTATCACGAATAAGTTTGTTGGTCGTGATACATTTGGAACCTTGCCCGAGTCTCTCGATAGGATATTCAATGTTATCAATAACGATAAGAAGTATATGTATGTTCGAATGGGTGTTACTGATTCAAAGAGCAGTTTCCTTGAATGTGTATTACAAGGGTTATATGAACAGACTAATATTCTAAAACATAAATCAGATAAAAGCAGACTTAATTTCTTACGACAATATAGGGAAAAGCTTACCAATAATCGATTTCTAACGATTTGCCGTCAGGAGATGTACGACTTTAACATGGACCAAATTAAAGAAAAATTAATAGATCAAGATCAGTATTTTGACCCGAGATTCTTTGTTTCTATGTTGGAAAAGATATACAAATGCAATATCTATGTTTTTAATAGACAAGGCTTACTTCTCCCTCGTTTTGAAAAGAAATATTTCAATACGAAAACAGTTTCAAATACAAACTTATTTATTTACCAACATCGTGGAAGCAAGAATGAGAGAGCAACATATGATAGATGCGAACTGATTGTTCGATGGAATACAACCGGAGAAGATGTTGATTATGTAGAGGGTAACGATACCAAACTCTCTGGTAAAATGAAAGAGATATTTAGTGATGTGGTTAGAACATATTCATTTAATACTGATATTGAAACTGAAAACTTTAATTATTTTAGCGATATGTATATTTCTCAAGGCATCGATGCTTACGGAAAAACAATTATGATTAAATTTCGATATCAAAATCAAGAGGGAACTTTATTGACTTCTCCGATGCAACCTCTACCTATATCAGAAATTAAAGATTGGATAATAAATAAAATTACATTGGATTTAGCTTTAAATTTCTTGAAAAATATAACAGATATTCCAGTAAGTGATATCGTTCAAAATACAGTGAATGATATAGTTGAAAATGTAAGTTGTAAGATTGGTGATATATCGGTAACTATTCCGGTTAGAAATTCTACACCAGATAGAAGAGTAAATGTAAACGAAGTAATGAAAACTAATAATTTATACAACAAAACAAGCTCTCTCAATAACATATTCAACCGAAATAAGAAATTATCAAGATACATTTCTGAGTATGTTTTATGGTTATTTTCAAATAGCATAAAAAATACAAATTTAGATAATTTAAGTTCATTAGCAATTGAATTTGCAAAAAACAATATTCAAATTGATAATTCATTTCAATATCCTGAATATATAGAAAAAACATTCTCTATTGATTCTCCTTTGATAAGGAATGGTAGTTTGGTGGTTAAGTCGGAGGAGATAAAGAAAAGATTGTTTTATCATTTGAAGTTGCAATTGAAACGGAACGAAATAAAGATAAAGAACTACCATCTAATCCCTTCTATCGAGAACTACTACATCGATATTACTGACTTTGACAAACATGAAGGTCAAATCATGATAGCAGGGAAAGATTCACTTCAAAATTGGATTGCAGAAAAAATATCAAGAATGGATACTTTTACATATTCAATTAAGGTTGGAATTGATACTCCCTACTTTTTCAAAAACAACCTGATTTCAAACAAGATTTATATCGCTCAAAATGTAGATTCACTTGAGAAGGCAATTAAGGTTGCTTTAGTTTGGAATATGGGTAATGGAATTAACATTGGAAATAACTTCGAAGTAGAAGAAATAGATAAGGTTAACTACACTCTCTATTCATATCGTAATGAAGCAGAAATCAAAAAATATAATATCAATTCAGACTTGGAAAAAACCAATATTAAGATTATTGGTTATAAGTATGACGACTTTCCGTTTTATACAACTTTGCTTTAATATTAATTTATCTCCTTATAATAAATGAAGTTAGTCCGTATATTACATATTATAGCTATATCGATAGCGATGTTGGCTTTGGTTTTAGACCTTCTTGATGATAGAAATCGAGTTTTGAAAATGAACTGAATTTAAATTGTAAAACAGTCTATGTTTTATAATTCAAGTATTTCTTATTCGCTACTTTTTAGTTGATGAACATGAAGAGGTGATGTTCTTCCAATACGATTCGCCCTTCCAATCAACTGAGTTTTTGTCGCTTCTGACATATCATGATACAAGATAATATCAGTTGTTTCCTGTAGATTAATACCGGAACCATTAAACTTAGAATTCAAAAAAAGAACCTGTAAGTCACCCGATTTATAATCATTAATTGTTCTCTGTATCTGCTGAACTGAACCCTTTAACAGCTTAAAATTGATATTGTTATCTGCTAGTGCTAAATGTATTTGGTCAAATGTTTGATCATAAGAAGAGAAAATAATGAACTTACTATCAGGCTTCTCTTTTATAATTTTTACAATCATCTCTTGTTTCGTTAATTTATGATTTTCAGACTTACTTTCAATCGATTTGTTTTCATCCATATATATAAGCTGATTAACAACTATATTCTGTCTACATAAAGGACAGTTCTGTTTCGTTTGTAACCAAGTTAAAATACAACGACCACAAAATAGATTATTACAAGATGGTTCCATAATTGGATTTGATAACTTTTCAAAACATATATTACAATTACCAGAAATCATACTTTCAAAACGATTTTCAATTGTTAAAAGTTTATTACTGATCAGTCTCTTTTTTGAATTCCATTCTTCTATTTTAGATGATTCGTTCCGTAAAATATAAATCCTAATTTTAGACTCAATGTTCTCTAATTCTTCCAATAGTTTTTGCTTCACTAATTCTAGTATGTTTTTAGTCTTCGTTCCACCTAGTGCTTCTATTGCTCCTTCGATATTATCAGCCTCAATCATGCTTTTAATATTATCATTTACTAATCCGACAAGAGCTCTATAAAGAGGTTGAAAACAGTCATAATCGTAGTAGTAGGTTGGAGTCATATTGAAAGATGATTTAACAAAGTCTAAATCATTCTTTATAATCATTCCAGCAAACTGATCTTCAATATGAGTACAATCGTCTCCAATAATTTTCTTCATAAAACTCTCCCTTCCATTACGATGTTGACTAATAATATGACTTGGTGTAGCCGTA
>B570J13886_100035_pt1 | contig 11465 bp, 21 predicted proteins | sample LakMenEpi20May10_FD_13886 | JGI IMG/M metagenome (IMG submission 13886)
CACTTATAAAGATAAGAACTAAAGTCGCAGCGTTTGTGCCTGCTACCTTTGCTCCTATCTGAGTTATTTTAGTTCCGTTGGTTGCTGCCGTTAGTAGCGTTATGGTGTTACCCATCGTTGCTCCTGTTCGGTCAGTTGTTGCAGCCGTTACCGTAGCGAAAGCCGTTTCAGGTGTGAGTGCGAAAATTGGTTGAAAGTTAGCTGGCATTGTTTAGTAATTGTAAAATAAATATAGTGAATTCCCTGCGCTGGTTGTTTCTACTGTGAATGTTCTATTAGCTGATAAATCTTGTGTAGTTCCGTTAATCGTTATTGTGCGAGCGGCAGGTACTTTTGAATTAAACGTAGCCCAATCGGCTGCTGATAAATAACCGTTTACCAAACTTGTTGCCGCAGGCATACTAATGGCAGGCGTTGCGCCACCCGAAGANACNACAGGCGCAGTTCCCGTTACTGCCGTGACNCTACCACCCCCACCTCCACCACCAGCTTTTATGTAGACGTTATTTATCATTGTTTAGATATATTTGTTTTTCAAGATAAAATAAGTGCTTACATATTCTTCTTTNGCTTCTTCCCACATAGATTGGTCTACGTAGTCTTTAACTTTNAAAACACTCTGATATATAAATTCATAGTCAACACTTGGATCTAAGCTGTTNTCAATTCCTTGNATAATNAATCCTGCATTTTGGTAATACTCTGCAATCAAATCATCATAATATACATCACCTCTNTAATGTTCTCTCAATGTTCTCATTGCTGTTAACTCAGGACCGTCATCTAATAACCCTTTATACTGAACTGTTGCTGTTGTAAGATAACAACCTCCAACCCATGTTGCTGTTAAGCTATCTATAAGTGTTCCTGTAAAACTAGTAATTCTAAAGGTTATAGTACCAACATCAGCTGGTGGTTCTGTATTCACAATATTAAAATACATAGTATTGCCAGGAACTACATCAAAAACTCCATATCTAGAAAAATATATTAAACCACTAACTCCAGAACCACCTGCAAAACTGTTTGGGTTTGCGTTTGCTCCAGCAGTAGATGTAAAAAAATTCATAGATACACCATTAAGAAAACCGTATGCAGTTATTGCAAATTGGTTAGAATAACCTTCAATGTACAACCTACCGCTTTTAGTAAAAGTCACCGTGTTTGTTGTGTATGTAACATTGCCATTAGCAAAATTAAAATCTCCAGGTACAAAAGCGCCTCCACCTGACCAACCACTTTTGCCAAGTATGCTGCTTATGTTTGCTTTTGGTTTTCCTAGAACGCTAGAAACAACGCTTACGTCTTTATTTATAATTTGTATTCCCATATTATGCCAATACTAACCAAGTTGGATCTGGTGATATATAAATTGTGTTTGCTAAACTTGTTTTGTAACCCACAACTCTAACAACTTGCGTTGATGTTGAAGGTGCTGTTTCTGTTATACTACCTGCTGTTGTTGCTATATAAATTACTGAACCTGTTGTTTGAACATACGATGTATTTACTGCATATCCTCTAACTAACAAACCATCTGCTGTCGGTGATGCTCCAACTGCTATGCCTAACATACCTGTACTGCTAGCTGCGGCAGTAGCGTTTGCAAATGTCCACACCTGATGAGTTAAGATAATATAATTGTCCTGCTGTCAGTGATCCCGTTCCGAATTTTACTATTTCACCATTGTATGCAGGAGCGGCAGATGGCGAAAATATCAATGAACTTGTTGTTAGTTGTGTTAAAGTAAGTGTACTTGGAGTTGTGTATTGCGGAACGTTTAAGGTAGCACCTACCAAAGTAGCTGCGCCACTCGTACCAGTTGTAGTTAAAGTAAGCGCGTTTTGCTTGTTATTGAAAGTAGTCCAATTCGCAGCGGTTAACGCTCCCCTATTTGTAGCAGAAGCATCAGGTACATTCAAGGTTATTACTGGCGTTGTTGTTCCAGTTGCAACCGTTGAACTTAAATTCGTTCCTGTTGTTCCTAATGTCAACGCGGCTACACTTGTAACCGTTCCACCACCACCGCCACTCACTACCAAATCACCACTACCAAGAATTGAATTACCATTAATTGTCTTGATGTTTGTTGCACTAACTAACGCTGCTTGTTTGTTGTTGAACGTTGTCCAATCTGTACTGCTTAAATAACCATTCACTAAACTAGTAGCGGCAGGCATACTTATAGCAGGAGTTGTTCCTCCCGAAGAAACAACAGGAGCAGTACCTGTTACTGATGTTACACCGCCAATATATTGCGGAATGTTCAAAGTGTTTCCTACTAACGTTGACGCTCCACTTGTTCCTGTGGTAGTTAGCGTTATTGTACCTTGCTTAGCGTTTAACGCTGTTTGCGTTGCTGTGCTGATTGGTTTACTTGCGTCGCTTGTGTTGTCTACATTGGCTAATCCTACTGCTGTTTTATCTAACGTTTGAAAAGTCTTGTCACCTCTATAATACTGACCTGTTGTTCCTGCGGTAATCGTTGGCTCAACCGCTATGTTACCACTACCTAAAAGAGTAGTGCTATTGATAGTCTTAATGTTTGTTCCACTAACAAGTGCGGCTTGTTTATTATTGAACGTTGTCCAATCAGTAGCGGACAAATAACCGTCAACTAATGTTGTAGCGGCAGGCATTGATAGCGTTCTGTTTGCTGACAAATCACCGCCACCGCTTAAAGGTGCTGTCGTGCTTATTGTGCGAGTTGAAGGAACTTTTGCGTTCCAAGTTGCCGCAGATGCTATGTAAGCGTCAGCCAAGTCAGTAGTCAAATGTAGTTCATCCAACTGCGTCACTCCGCCCGTCACGCTCATTGCGTTACCGCTGCCGCTTGTCTTGTTAACCGTTAACGCTTCACCTGCGCCACCCTTAGTGATTGAAGCAGCAACACCGCTACCGCTTGAATGGTTGATGACTAAATCTTTGGCGCTTAACGTGTGTGTTCCTAAATCAACGTTTGTTGTTGCTCCTGTGTAAGGAACATATCCCGTTAACGAGGGAAATGTAGCTAAGCTACCATCACCTCTCACGTATTGTAGAGTAGTTCCAGTTGGTGTGTTGAACTTACCGTTGAAAATCAACCAATCACTCGAAAGCAAATATCCGTTAGTCGTGCCGTTGGCAGATGACATTGATAGGTTAGGTGTAGCTCCACCCGTAGATGACATTGGAGCAGTAGCCGTAACTGCCGTAACCGTTCCACCTGAAGGTGCGTTGTTGGTAATGGTGAAGTTCGGATATGTACCCGTTACTGCTATACCACTCCCTGCTGTTAATCCAACCACTTGGTCAGGTGCTGAGTTGGTTACCGTGATGCTTCCGCTCGAAGTAATAGGGCTACCGCTTACGCTTATTCCCGTTCCTGCCGTTACACCTACGCTTGTTACTGTTCCATTGGTTAGCGTTGGTTTGTTTAATATCTGCGCATCGCCACTCGTTGCATTCCAATCAGCATTAACATTCACTTGCGCTCCTGCCTCAATGCCATCGAGTTTAGTCTTTAACGTATTAGTAAAATCATTTGTAGATAGTCCTTTGCCTGCTACCTTATCTACCTTTAACGCGTCTTGCTGATCTACATAAGTAACTGTAGCCAATCCTGCAATAGAAGGAATAGTAGGCTTGTTAAGAATCTGAGCCACACCTGCTACTGCGTTCCAATCGCTATTTACTTGCGCTGCTGGTATTGTTGGCTTGTTGTCTAAGTCTGTATAATCATTTGAGAAACCAACAGCGCTGATGCTGCTGATGTCAGCCTTCAAAAGTATTTCTTCTTCGAGTGCGTCAATGGCTGCTTCGATGTCAATTATCGTTTGACACGTTCCAATAGTGGCGCACGTCAATCCTACTTCGTCGCTTAACAAATACCAACCACGCACCCCTGCTCCGTTCGTTCCGTAGTAGTAGTTCGGTGCTGGTGTTTCTTCGTCGTTGACAAGTGTTACCTGACCGTTTGTATCTTGAATAGACATAGCGAAGTTGAAGATGTTACTTTCTCCGCCACTTGAACCACCTTCAAAAAATGTATTCCACTCAGCAGGAATAGAACAAGCGTCCCAATAGTAAGGAACGAGTAGTTCAAGACTAACAGTCCAACCTGTTAACGTGTTATGAAATTCTTCAAGGAAGGGTTCTAACGTGACATTTTGAACCGTGATTAAGTCACCAAACAACACGCGGTGGTTTGTAATCTCGGCAACTAAATCTTCTGCTATTCTTTGAAGGTCGGAAAGGACTTCCTTTTGAAACTCAACCTTGTCGTCTTTATCTCTCGGAAGATCCGCAAGGACAATCTGAAAAGAGAATGTCTTAGTACCTTTTGCGTAAGTAACATTCGAAGGGACAACGTGCATGAATGGATATTCGGTAAACTTTTCCAAGTCTGCCGTATCAATCTGACCATGTGAAAAGGTCTTAAGAATAAAGTGTCCAGAGGCAAATGCCTTGAATCTATCTATAAGCGCGTTGTAGCTTTGTACGTTCGACATAATTGTAGTCTATTAGGTAAGTCATATATGTAAATATCTCCCACGCTGATTTTTCCGTAATTGAATCTAATTTAGTTATGTCACGTCCGCAGGCTTCCATAAAAAGGTGATACCAACCGTATCTTCCAAGCACATGGTTTAGGTTGTCTCTGTCTTCAATTGCTCCGTCAATTCCTCCGTCAACTTCTTCACCTCGTTCTCCAAATAGTCTAGCGAAGTGTTGCTTAGTTCGTTGAGCAAAGTCGAAAAAAAAAGCATCGCACCGTTAAATTGTTCGAGCGTCATCTGCTCAACGTAGCCTTCAACAAGTTCTCTGTTTTGTTTGCTGTGTGGGACGATTGTATACTTTGAACCTACGCGTTTGTCTATTGGTCGGTAAAGCGTTCCCATTATTTTGACCATGTTCTCACCTACATTTGCAGCCCACGTTGAAATGTCAGCGTACTCACCCATTGAGATAGAATAAAGGTCAGGGATAAAACCGAAGTCCTTGTCTTTGATAGTTATCGTTTCAAAGAACTTTGCTGATTCGTTCAATAATGTTTCTTCGAACGCTGCGATTAATGTCGGCAAGTGTTGGAAGGGAATTTGTTCCGCTTGTTCTTTCAGTAGGTTACTGATGCTAACCAACTTGTCGATGTCGTTCTTTGCCGCGTGGTAGTCAACGTATTGCTTGACGCTAATCGAAGAATAGTCAGCTGGTATACTTACTTTGATGCTCATTTATCCGTATTTATTCGTTTAAGATCCGCAATAAAGACAACCTTCGTCGTCATCATCTATCGTGTTCGCTTCTTCGTGTACTCTGATTGCTTCCATGTGTACTTGTTCTTTGCTCCATTCTGGATGAAACATTGCAATCTGCGACCGCAAAAAGTTTAATTTGTTTTCGCTCATTTTATTAATTGTTCAATGTTTATTTCGTGATGACTGAGTAGTGCGCGAAAGTATTCGAATACTTCTTCAATCCCTTCTTGATATGCGCCTTCTTGCCTGTCGTTGTACTTCGTGAACTTGCGGTAACCATTCATTTCAATTTCCCAAAGTAACGAAGCCATATCACGCGCTTTCGTGATTTGGTTGAACTCATAACGATCGTTGCCGTCGCTTAAGTCAAATGTCAAAGTTGCGGTACTCATTCGGTAATTTGTCGAATTAGTTGTTATAATTTGTCATTGATAATTATTTGAACTGGAGCTTCGCTATCTCCTGCGTGAACTGTTCTTGCTTGTTTAGGTTTGAAGTATTCAACTAACGCAAGGTAATAATGAAGGTAGTCTTCGTCGTCCATTGCGTGCATAACAGTCATTGCTCGTTCAGCTCCTTGCGTTACTACATAATCACCTAACTGATTCCACATTTCAGTCTTTTTGTTTATTGCGCCCTCTGGTCTTCCTTTGGGATTACCGCTTTTGCCCTTTTCAAATTTCATTTTTTTTCTGTATTTAATCTGATAAAAACAGCTAATAATGTAAATATAAGAACTACCCTAATTTTCCCTTGTAATGGTTAATAAGTTGTTCCATTCTGCTGTCGTAGTATTTCGAGAACGTCTTGAACCCGTCGTTGTCTTGTTCGAATAGTCTGAATAGAACACCACGCAAACGTTGTGAAGGTTTCTTAAGCGTATCTTCTAACTCGCTCTTTAAACTTTCTACCGCGTCCAGTTCTTCGCGTTTGAAGTCTTCGTCTTTGAAAGCGAGATAACCGAATTGATTTGCTATTGTGAATAGTTCACTTGCCTGATTAGGTGAAAGTTCATTTGTTCCAAAGGTCAGTTTGAGTGTCTTGTCCTTTCTAGTACCTACTGATTCTAATTGTGCTGGTATGATAATCATTTTATGTCATTAAATTTATAGCATGTCACTAAATATGCAAAGAAAAGAAAAGAACAAAGAAAACGTGTAAGCACTTTAAAGAAAGAACAAAAGAAAAAGCTCCCCCAAAAAGATTACTCTCGCCCTTAAAAGGGCAGTTGCACGATCCAAGCATTGATGTATTGCAAGTGTAGTCATTGGTTACTTCGCTGTGACTTACGAAGGCGGTTGTTGTTCTTATCCAGTTTGTTTCATTTACTTAAAAAATATACCCCCAATTATTTCAGCCGCCAAGCAAAAATAAAAGGGGGTAGTATCGCATTGCTTGGCTGTAACAAATATACTTTGAATGTCATTCGTTACAACAATAAGTTATTCACCTATTTCAACAACAACGTCTTTCATTGATTCAAGAAACGAGTTGATGTCTTTCTTTACGCAAGGGGGACAAGTAGAACGCTCATTGAACGCTCCTGTGGCTTTGTCCTTGAACGAATAGAACTTAAGCATATCTTTCTGTTCTAAACGTCCTTGTGCCTTCATATCAAGCAAGAATCGTTTGAACTCAATCTGTTCGTCCATTGAAAGAACACCGTTCCATTTTGACGCTGGGCAAGATGCGAAGGCTAACTTTGCTTTGATAGGCATCACACAACCGCACAACTTAATTGACTTCTTGCGGAATAGAACTTCGGTTTCTACTTCGTCACCTACTATTAAAGTTCCGCACGACTGCGTTGATGCTTCGAAGAATTTGCAAGCACGACAAATGTCTAACCTGCGTTTGTACTCATTGTGTTTTGCGAATAACATTTGCTCTTATTTTTTGTTTGATATTATCAATGGTTCGGTAAAGGAATGGAGTAGGTATTCCCGTTTGTTTGGATAGTTCACGATAGGTAAAATCTTCAAGTATGTATTCTTGAAAGATTAACCGTTCGAACTCGCTCAGTCGACTAATTAGAATGTCTAACTGTTCGTTTGTCATTCGTGCGCCCAACCACGTCTTATCGACTTCGTGAGCGTAGTCTTTGAAGTCCCGTCGGTTTCTGTTCCATGCAATAGTCTGTTTGTAGAAAGGTGAAGTTGGACTGTTAACCGACAAATACATAACGCGAATAAGATAGAACTCAAAGTCGCCTGTGTCAATTAAGTTTTCAATATGCTTTGAACCAAACATAGACAACAAAGAATCGTGCAGAAGATCCTCGTAAAATGGTTCTTTACGAGCGATGCTGTATGCTAACTCTTTGAAGTGCTTATAGCGCCCTTCTATGTAATGGTCAAGTTTCACTCATTAAAGTATTCGTTTATTATCTTAATTGCTTCCTCGCTACCTTTACAAATATAAGACGCATAGCCTCTGTTTCTTAATTGTTCTTGCCATGACTTTTGCTCAGGCGACGCAACACCCCCTTTCTCTTTCTTCATTTCGATTGCAAGACCGTGATAGTCTTTGTTTGGTTCGTAGATGAATAGGTCGGGAAAGCCTTTGACGTAACCGGTACGCTTCATCTTAATTGCTTGCAAGTAACTTGTCCTCATACCACCTGCGGAAGCACAATAAAGTGCGTGTGGATATGCTAAACGAAGGTGCTTTATCACGATCTCTTGTTGGTTCGCTTCGCTTTCGGGTGCAATTTTACGCTTTACAACACTTTTTTTGTAAGTTTTCTTAAAAGTTTTTACGTTCATTTTCAATTAGTTATAAATTATTTTCAATTTATTTTCATTTTTTTGTTGTGTATTCAAAAGTTTAGCATATATTTGTCAAACAATTAACAACAACACCAAAGATAAACAAAATGAACACAACGAAAACAAACATGCTTAAACAAGTAATTTCACAAGTAGCAGGAATCGCAGTTGACTTTACAATAAGAGGCGAAAAGTCTTTTACATTTCACTTTGAAGGAAAAAACGAAAGAGCAATGAACAAAATTGCAAATTATTTTCTGTCAGCTAATGTACAAGTTACATCTGAATACGATTTAGAAATTGATTACACTTGCATCTTTATTGAAGCATAATACCAAAACACAATGAACACAGTTACATTTTACCACAACAACATTCAAGTTCAACAATTCACATTCGCTACTGAGAAAGAAGCGGTTGATTGTATGGTTCGCCACGCTGACGCAAAAGATCTTGAAATTAACGACCATTACAGCGAAGCATATTCAGAAGGAAACAAACCAGAAACACTTATAATTGTAAACCAAATCTAAAATGAAAAAACAACTACTCTACATCGCGCTGTTATTCGCAGCAATGTTAATCGCAGGAACGATTGACGAACAAACAAGACAATTAGAACAAACACCAAACCACACAACAAAATGAAAGTAGAACTAATCGAAGAACAAAAGTACAGTGAAGTCGTATACTGGGTTAAGATAGACGACACTATTGTAGCAATGAAAAAAACTTACGAAGCTGCCAAAGAAGAATTTGATAACGCAGTAAGTTTTGAACCACGTCAAACAGTCCTTGAATCAAAAGAAATCTAAAAACTAAAATCAAATGAACAATGAAAACAATTATTACAAAGCACCTTTCCTTTTTATGGACGATGTGGTTCAACTTAAAGAAGCTATTATCGTCGCCCAAAATCATTATGGTGATCAGAGAAACGGAACACTGGATTGGGATGCCTATTGTCAAAAGAGAATTGACCAACTTGAACGAGTGTTGTACAAAATCGATTCAGAGGATTACAAAGAACTACCAACACCCCCAACAAAAGAAATCTAACTTTGTTTGCGTTTCTTCCTCAGCCAACGCTTACAACCTAACACACAACGAGGTAGCATACAACATTGAGAAATGTCAAAAACTTTCAGAAGCGCGTTGGAACGACAATTTAATTGAATACATTTGTAACCACTAAAATCAAATCAATATGTACTGTCCAAAAATCACTTACTGCTTCAACGAAGACGACATCCGCACGTTGAACGAAAGAATCAAATCAATTGCAAACAACTACAACGACGACCAAACAGGTTGGTTTGAAGTAGATGAAAAACAACACTTGGTCTTTGTAGACGAACAAGACAATATGTTCACTATCCATTTGCGTGGTCGTTTCTTCCGCAGCGACGATCCTGAGTTCGACTTGGACTACGTCACGCTAGAAAAAGACGGAATCACTTTCAGCTTTGACATTAACATCTTTGACGACCACGTGTAATGGGTTACTTCAAACGCATCAACGAACAGTCCGACCTTCACGAAAGTCAAGAAAGACACATTCAAGCCGATTACGAACTGGCTATAAAGTTCGAAGAATACTTAAATCAATTCAATAACAACAAAATAAACAACAACAACATGAGCATTATTGCACAACAAACAAACAACGGCGGCGGCGGACAGACAGTTCCTGCTGGAACACACGTAGCACGTTGCTACCAAATCATTCACATTGGAACAATCCTCGACACCTTTCAAGGCGAAGAAAAGTTAGTGAACAAAGTTCGTCTTGTATTCGAACTGCCTCTCGAATTAGCCGACTTCGGCAAAGGTGAACAACCATTCTCAATCGGTCGTGACTTTACTCTTTCAATGCACGAAAAGAGCGGATTGAGAGCGTTCGTTCAGGGTTGGTTAGGCAAAGCATTCAGCGACGCAGAAGCTAACAAATTCGACATCGCAACGCTGTTAGGCAAGGAAGGAATGATTAACGTCATGCACCGCACCGCAAACACAGGCAGAACGTACGCAGACATCAAAGGTGCAAGTCCACTTGTTAAGGGTATGACTTGTCCGCCATTGGTGAACTCGGCTTTCCTTTTGGACTACGACAGCGAAGATTTTGACTTGCGCTTTAAGATGCTTCCAGAGTGGTTGCAAAACAAGGTGAGTTCTTCTGCTGAATTTAGCAACCGATTGGATAAGGCTGCGGATCAAATGAACAAGGCGAAAGCAATGCTTGAAAAAAGCGGTTTAGTTTCTACTGACGAAACAGACGATATGCCGTTCTAAATGAATAAGATGTCATAAAAGGCGTTTATCTCATACATAAGCGCCTTATATGGCACTTAATAAATCAAAAACCATACAATCAAAATACAATGAAGAAACTAATTTCACTTGAAAACCGCGTTGAGAAACTACTGAAGAAGTATAAATTTCTCCGCAACAACAACAAAGCACTTTGTGTAAAGGTTTGGGAACAACAGTTCGACGAACGCAAAGACATCACAAGCAACTTCTTCGCCATGTACGAAAGCGGCAAGTACGTAAGCGCGGACAACATCACACGCATAGCACGATTGGTCAAGCAATACAATCCAGAGTTACGCGGAACGAATGACAAAGATAACAAGAAGAAAGCGCAACTAATCAAACCACTATTAAGAAAATGAACAAGCAAATCTATTCAACTCCCTTTGGTCGCTTAGTCAAGATTAACTTCAAGACGCTGACTAACTTCAAAGCAGCTTTGAGAATCAGCGATCCAACGGCACGTCTTTACGTCGCACACCCTGAGCGAATGAGAATCAAAGACTTCAACAACATCTGCCTTCATACGGGACTTTCACGCGAAGAAGTATTCAGCACCTTTACACCTACCAAACTAATCAACGAAGAAAATGACTAACGAACAGATAAGAAACGAAGTCCTTGACATGATACCATTCAGACACATGGAACGCTTCGAGTTATTGTGGACGATGATTACTCCACGCTACGAAAGATTAACGAGTGAACAAATTGAAATGCAAAAGCAAATGGAAAACGAACGAGATATGTTTTGGAGCGCTCTGGAAGATGTGACGTGTTCGGTCTTGGGAGTTCCTTCACAGGCATTGTATAAGACAACAAGGAAACGTGAGATAGTAACCGCACGACAAATTATATTCTTTATCATTCGTCCTTGTTACGTTCTCTCGCTTCAAAACGTAGGTGACCGTTATAAGAAAGACCACGCTACTATCCTGCACGGAATAAAGCAGGTATCTGCTCAGGTTGAATGGGATAAATACTACCGCGCCAATGTTGAACGCATTTGTTTTATACTAAATGAAATGGGTTATGCTAAACCAATGACTTTTTTTACTAAATTTGTCGAACACGTTGAGCATCAAAAGACACTCAGCGCAAAAAGAAAATCTAAAATCAAATAACTAAAACTATGAAAAGTGAATT
>B570J13886_100051_pt1 | contig 10197 bp, 8 predicted proteins | sample LakMenEpi20May10_FD_13886 | JGI IMG/M metagenome (IMG submission 13886)
GCAATGAAAAAACACGGAATCATCATTGAGAAGTTAGAAACCAAAGGTAATGAGAGATTAGAAAAAGGTCTCAAATATATGGTTAAATCAATGAAGGGTTATCGTTCTCTTATCCAATTCTTTAGGGATGGTGGTGTTGACCCGTGGGGTGAAAAAACAAAAGGAAAATTAACGGTACTTCCACCGGTAGAACAATTCCTTATTTCAAGAGAGAAAAGGTTATTCAAAGGGTATGAGGAATACAACGACATCACCCGACTCGGATTTGACTTGGAGACGACTGCTTTAGAACCTAAAGATGGTCGTATATTTATGATTGGAATCAAAACAAATAAAGGTTATCAAAAAGTTATTGAGTGTGCCGATGAAGACCAAGAAAGAAAAGGTTTAGTGGAATTCTTTAATATTATCGATGAACTTAAACCATCAATTATTGGTGGATACAATTCGGCAAACTTTGACTGGTTTTGGATATTTGAGAGATGTAAAGCTCTTCATTTAGATATCAAAAAGATTGCTAAATCTTTAAATCCTGCAAGACCTATCGGACAAAAAGATGGTATGTTAAAACTTGCTAATGAGGTAGAGAGATTCTCACAAACTCAATTATGGGGTTATAATGTGATAGATATTATCCACTCTGTTCGTAGAGCACAAGCAATCAATTCAAGTATTAAGTCAGCCGGTCTTAAATACATAACTCAATATATTAAAGCCGAAGCGCCTGACCGAGTTTATATTGACCATTTAGAGATTGGTCCGATGTATGCCAAAAAAGAAGAATATTGGTTAAATGTTGAGAATGGAAAATATAAAAGAGCCGATAATCCGGACTTCAATAATTTAGACACAAGATTCCCCGGTAAATACTTAAAGGTGACAGGTGATAATATTGTGGAGAGATATCTTGACGACGATTTAGAGGAGACGTTGACAGTGGATGATGAATTCAACCAAGGAACGTTTCTACTCGCATCGATGGTACCAACAACATATGAAAGAGTTTCCACAATGGGAACCGCAACTCTATGGAGAATGATTATGTTGGCTTGGTCTTATAAGAATAAATTGGCTATCCCCGCTAAAGAAGAGAAGACGGATTTCGTAGGAGGACTTTCTAGACTACTTAAAGTGGGATACTCTACCAATGTATTAAAACTTGACTACTCTTCATTATACCCATCCATTCAGTTGGTACACGATGTGTTTCCCGAGTGTGATGTAATGGGGGGAATGAAAGGTATGTTAACTTATTTCCGTAATGCTCGTATTATGTATAAAAACTTAGCGTCCGAATATAAATCAATTGATTCTAAAAAATCATTATCATACGATAGAAAACAATTACCTTTAAAAATCTTTATTAACTCAATGTTCGGTGGATTATCAGCTCCCCATGTTTACGAATGGGGTGAAATGAATAGTGGAGAACGAATTACTTGTACGGGACGACAATATCTTCGTCAGATGGTAAAATACTTCGTTAAACGAGGTTATACTCCTTTGGTACTTGATACCGATGGTGTTAACTTTAGTTTACCTGAAGGTGGTGTTGATGATAGAGTTTATATCGGGAAAGGATTAAATTGGTTGGTTAAAGAGGGTAAAGAATATAGAGGATATTATGCCGACACTGCCGAGTATAATGATTTGTTTATGAAAGGTGAGATGGGATTAGATTGTGACGGAACTTGGGATTCTTGTATTAATTTAAGTAGAAAGAATTACGCCACGATGGAATCCAATGGTAAAATTAAATTAACGGGGAACTCAATTAAATCTAAAAAATTACCATTATACATAGAAGTATTTTTGGATAAAGGGGTTAAATTGTTATTGGAAGGGAAAGGACAAGAATTTATTGAGTGGTATTTTGAATATCACCAAAGAATCTTTGACCAACAAATTCCATTAAAACAAATCGCTCAAAGAGCAAGGGTTAAATTGTCAGTTGACGATTATAAAAAACGATGTACTCAAAAAACAAAAGCGGGTTCGCTTATGAGTAGAATGGCTCACCTTGAACTGGTTATCAAACACGATTTAAAAGTATCGTTGGGTGATGTTATTAGTTATGTTAATAACGGAACTAAAGCTTCTCACGGAGACGTTCAAAAAATAACAAAAAACAATTATACTAAAAAAGAATTAGATTTATTTACATCTGTTAATGGTATGGAACCAGAAAACAAAACAAGCTCAACAATACAACTTAATTGTTATCTATTAGACCAAACCGAGATTGAGAATAATCCCGATTTAACCGGTGATTATAATGTTCCGAGAGCAATCTCAACATTTAATAAAAAGGTTGAACCTTTATTAATTGTTTTTAATAAAGAATTGAGGGAAAGTTTGTTAATTACCAATCCGGAAGACAGAGGGTTTTTTACTAAAACACAATGTGAATTAATTGGGGGTGTTCCGAATAAAGAGGGTGACCAAGATACGATTGAGGATTTATTAACTATCACCGATTTAGAATTAAAATTTTGGGAGAGAGTTGGTGTTAGTTCTGAATACATTTATGACTTAGCTGAACCAGGATGGGAAGAACATATTAGTTAAAACAGAAAAGGTGTCGAATACGACACCTTTTTTTATTCTAATTTTAAACCATCACTTGAGACGATATACCAATTATTTTCTATTAAATAAAATTCGACACAAGCTCCTTTATCAATAAAAATTTCATCATAATACTCATCAATTTTGTTTGAGCTTGGGGTGATATAAACTTTTGTTAATGCTTTGATGATTATATGTTCTGTAGTCTCCGAATCTAAAACTATCCTACATTCATTAACACCTTTGGCCAATATTAAAACCTCACCTTTAGTATTATAAACTTCGTCCGTGATAACTTTTTTTATATCTTGGACATTAACTTCATAAACTTCATTATAAAATCTTTTATCCCCAACTACTTTTTTTTCTGTTTGTCTATTTAAATTTAACATATTTTTTAAATCACATAAATTTGTCTTGGCATTGCTCTAAATTTCAAAGATTTATTTAAATTCTCTGCTAATAAAGCTTCTCTTTCCATCATTTTATCTGGTCGTAATCTCTCCAACCTTAATTTTAATTCTTCTTCAAGTTTTGATTTTTCGTCTGCACCTTCTGTTGCTAATGATGCGTAATCCATAGTTAATTCACTATCCGGTGTTTTAACATTCCCACTAAATTTACCTCTAACTCTTGCCAATGTTTGTTTTACATATGCAGTAAACCATCTTCTAACCCATTGTTGAGCAGGGTTATTTAAATCAACCCAAGAAATTTCTTCAAATGGAACATCAGAAGGGAGTGTAATAATATCCGGATTTGCTTTTAAACATTTATCTCTATCCGCCGGACCAACATCGTAGTACCAATACCATACCTTACCTCTTGTTAATGTTGAATTACCAAAGTCAAATTTACCACCTGGTGTATTCATTAAGTGTAATGCTTTTTTACCATCAGGAAGTGCGGTTATTCTATATGTTAATTCACCTGCGATTATTCTTCTTTGAATATTAATTTCTTGCATTCTCAATAACATATCAAAGGCCGGCATCATAAAAAACGAACCTGACATACCCATTTGTGAAAAACCACCAGGTCCACCTAAACCACCGGCACCTAAAGCTCCGAAAGTCCAAGGGTCAAATAATAAATTATTAAGTTCTGCGGGGGTAAACCATAAAACCTCATTAATTTCTCTATTTGCAGGAATTTCATATATTTGTTGATTCCGTTCAAGTTGTATATAATCTTTTTTAAGTTCCCAATCACCACCAGCCTGTAATCCAACAATTTTAGAATACGCATAGGTGTATCTTGTTTCAAAATCTAAACTTTTTGTTATAAAAGCTTTTGATAATGATTGTGTATCAAGATTAAGATTATATAAGGATGTCCATTGGGATTCTATTAACCAATCTTGGACATATTGGGAATAATCACCGATAGATAATTCTAACAAACTATCCATCATTTCGTCCTCAATTTCTATTGAGCGAAGTGGTGCACCAAGTAAATGTTTAATTCTCGTGTATAACGCGGTTCTTTGAGGTTCTGGGATTATTGACATAGTTCTTTTTATTTATAAATATCAATTTAATGAATAAATTAAATCTCCTTTAGGAAAAACATATTGTCCATTAACGATTTTTGAATTTTTATTTCTGAAAATTAAAACATCTTTATTATTTCTAGTAAAAATTAACCAATCTGTGTAGTATTTTTTAACGGCACCTGAACCAATAACGGTAATTTCTTCACCGGTAGCTTCAATACTTCCAAATGGCTTTATTTGACTACTTAATTTTCTACCGTTAATGATGACTTCACAATCTACACCACCAATCATATCGGCTTTACTCCCTAATTTACCAATGGCGTTAACATTATCTTTCCCAAATTTTTTCTTTAAAATCTCAACTGTTTTATCTTCACGAGCTTGTCCCCAAGTATCGGTTTGGGTTAAAACTTTCATAATGTTTTGAAATGTTGCTGAAGTTTGTTTAAATATTCTAAATTTATATTCGTGTAAGAAAATAAGGAATTTTTTAGTTTCCTCAATTTGTTCAGCAGGTTTTAAACCAACAATTTTAATTTCAGGTAAATTTGCGGATTTTAAAACTTGATTTGTGTCGTTAAGAAGAACACAGAAACAACTATAGTTTGTGTTTAATTTATTTAAGACAGAACGACCATCTCTTTCTAAATCATAGACCCCCGACATTTCACCTTTAGCGTATTCACCATATCCATAATAGTTATCCGGAAAAACTTCTTTAAGGATGTGATTAATACCTTCCATAAAAATTCGTTTAATTTTCGGGTTGATATTAAAAACCATACGAATAGCTTCGTTTTCTTCTCTACTACATCTTTCTGATTTACCTTCAGAAATTACAGATTTAAAATTTAATGATTCATTTAGTTTAGTCTCAATTCTCATTGTATATAGTTTATTAACAAATTCCCAATTAACACATTTCCAAAAATTCTTAATATAGTCATTTTTTTTATTTCTATATTTTAAATAATATGCGTGTTCCCATAAATCTAATCCTAATATTGGATAACCTCCGTCGTCTATAACATTCATAAGAGGGTTGTCTTGATTTTCTGTGGTTACGATTTTTAGGGTATTTCGTTTTGTTAAAACTAACCAAACCCAACCTGAACCAAATTTTTCTTGAGCAATTTCCTCAAACTTATTTTTAAACTTGACAAAGGTAGTGAAATCTTTTTTAATTTGCCTAATAATTTCACCATTTGGTGTTTGTTTTTTTGGGGTTAACATTTTCCAAAACAATGCGTGGTTAAAAGCTCCTCCGGCATTGTTCCTAATTGTCTTATCAAATCTACTTATTGATTTAATAATTTCTTCTAATTCTAAATCACCATAATCTTTCTTTTTAAGGGCTGAATTTAATTTATCAACATATCCTTTATAGTGTTTATTATAATGGTAATTCATTGTTTCAGCATCAATAAATTGTTTTAATGCTGAATAGGCGTAGGGTAATTTCTCTATCCCTATTTTTTTCATCTCATTAATGAACATTTGTTGATTTTCGTAGGTTTCAACTTTTTTTAGTTCTTCTGTTATGAGATTGATTTTTTCTTCAATCTTTTTCATTTGGCTTATTTGTTATATAAATATCTTAACAACCGAATTAACCTCGGTTGTTAATTTTATTCATAAGTTCTCCGATGAAATCACCCTTCTCTTCTATATTATCGCCCATTACGGTATTAATATTTTGTTTCTTATGATTCACCATATCATAAATGATTCCTTCTATACTATTATAGAATATTGGGTAATAAACTGATACCGAATTTTTTTGTCCATATCTATATGCTCTATCCTCAGCTTGTGCTAGGTCACCAGGAACAAAAGATAAGTCATTGATGATTACAGCTTCAGCGGCGGTTAAAGTTATACCAACTCCGGCTGCCTTCACATTACCAACAAACACTTTAATCTTTTCATTATCTTGAAATTGGTCAACAGCGTATTGTCGTTGAGGTTTTGATGTTGAACCATCTAATTTAACCGCAATTTTTCCAAAATGTTCGGCAATCTGATTTAATGTGTCCGTAAAATTGGTGAAGATAATAACTTTTTTATCCTGTTCTAAAATGTTTTCAGCCAACTCTATTGTGTCTTTAATTTTTTCTTCCGCAATGACTTGACGAACTTTCATTAACTTACTGAACTGAACGGTAAGTGATGTTGATTCATCAGGGTTTTTATTATACCAATCATAATATTCACCCATCAACCCTTCGTAAAGTTTTGATTTTAATCTTAAATAAATTGGTGTGATAATTTTTTCAGGTAAATCTAAAACTTCGGTTTTTAATCTTCTTAAAACTTGTCTTGATGTTCTGTCTCTTAATTCTTCCAAATTTGATGCTCCCGAAACATTCCATATTTTTCTTTTTCCTGCCATAAATTGATAACCTTGACAATATCGTATTGCGTAAGCCATCCAATTTTGGGAAACCGGACTCTCAATAAGAGATAATAGGTTAAAGTAATTCATCGGACGATTTGTCATAGGTGTCCCCGTTAACAACCACACTCTTTCACAATTTTTAGCAAAACTATTAACAAGTTTAGTTCTTGCCGCTTGTCCATTACTCACATAATGAGCTTCGTCCAAAATAATTAAATCAAAATTTCCTTGAGTGATTAAAGATTCTGTTTTACCTTTAAGGTCGTAAAAATTTTTAAGGATATCGTAATTCACAATCACAAAATCGTGTTCTATTGAGAAATTCTTACCTTCAGAAATATAAACACTTCTATCGGTATAGTTCTCAATCTCTCTTTGCCAGTTAATCTTTAGGGATGCCGGACAAACAATTAATATTTTCTTCGCTCCCGTTTCTAATGCGGCGATAATGGTGGAAGTTGTATTATGAGTCACAATACCGTGCTCAACAACATATAATTTGTCCGGAGAATCAACCGAAATACAAACACAATCATCCTCACCAAATTTTTCAATATTTTTAATGTATCTACCGGTTGGGTATTTTTTAGGGTCAATATACCTTTCCGATTTTCGTTTTAATCGAAACGGATTCATACCAGAAGGTAACTTAATGTTTACCCTATATGATAGTTTTCCTTTTAATTTTTGACCTTTATATGTATAAGTTGGTATACGACTCCTAACTCTCGCAACCCCCCCAAGAGTATGAACAATTTCAACAACATCATCACACAATTTTTTAGACACCGTCGAATATTCTGTTCCGTGAAAATTATTGTTTTTACCTAACATACAGTGACCATCAGTATCCATTAACCCTTGTAATATAGACAATCGATTCTCAATGGAAGAATATTTATAAATTTCGGGAATAAATTTATTATGTGAACGAGTATGTTCAATCCCCAAATCAAAAAGTGATGTTCCTACATTAATATAACCGTTTCTTTTATTATCTTGAGGTTTATTTTCTTTTAATAGGAAAAGGTTAAATAACTCATCATAATCGTCCTTATGTAGTGAAAAATTAATATTTTTATTTTTAAATGACCCATCACCCAATCCTAAACCTAATAAGTAAGGGTCTATTGGTAAAACATCGTTCCGTTCAAAACGAATTGGTTTAACTATTGGTATTTGCCATTTATTATTACCGTTCGATGATTTATAGTAAGTTTCTATTTCATAATCTCTCGCTGAATTAACACCTTCACCCTTTATTAATATTTTACCCCCCTCAAACATTTGTTTTGTGGATAATACTAATGATTTTTTTATTCTATCGTTTTTTCTATTTTTACCGTAATTTGGTGAAGACACTGACCATAAATGTTCGTCTCCCGATAAAATCGAAAACTCGTCATTAAATGTTATTTTATATGTATCTTTTTTTCCTTGAGGAAAAACTCCGGTAACTTTACATTTATTACCATTAGAACCAATAACCTCGTCACCAATTTCAATATCGCCCATAGGTTTCATACCTGACGGCGTATATATCAATGTTTTTGTAGGTAAAAACTTACCCAAACCCATATCGTCGGCTAAAATAAATCTTTTTGAACCGGCAAGTTTCTCAATTGCAAGTTTTTGATGTTCAAGTGGGGGACGATTAGAATATTTTTCATAATCAACCACAACATCTTTAATTGTGTGTGTTTTAATTAAAGCACCCTTCGGTAACCAAAATTCGTTAATAGTTTCACCAGATAGAACTTTACCCCAAATATGATACGATTTTTCTTTCTCAACTAATAACTTTTCCACCCATACTTGTTCGGGAATATTTGTCAATAGTTTTTCATCGGCAATTTTTTTGGCGAAGTAGGGGTCTAAATCAACCCATCTTTTAGCTACCTTTGGGGTTACTTCGTGATAATTTATTATGTAGTCAGATTGTGCCCGAGTAGGGAAGAATCTTTTATTAGTTTCCTTTTGATGTTTTAATTTTAGGATATAGTTATTTGCTCCTTGATAAGTGTCAAGAAGAGATATTGCTCGTTGTTCTACTGTTAAATTAGAATTTTCAGATGTATTGTTTTCCAATTTTATTCTTTTAGTAGAAATATAACATATTTTATAATATTTATCAAGATATGAGAATGAGACAAGAGATATTAGACAAATTAATAAATAAAATGATAAAACACATTAAACCTAATGGTGTGTCTGAACTTATTTATACATTAGAACCTACTGACGATACTGGTGAAGAATATTATATGATGGTAACATATGTAGTCCCTGATGATAGTAAATATTTAAAAGTTAATCCAGATACTCAAGCAATCCCCATAAGGTACAGATATGAGTGGAATCGTGAAATACAAAAGACTATAAAAGATTATTTTGGTATTAATGTTATAATTAATAATTCAGGTACTCGTTCGGAATCCGAATACAAAAGACGAAAACAATATGAATAATAAAGTGCCCATCACAAGAATTGGAAAGTTCTTTGGAGCCGAAGATTTTAATTTAGAGGTTTCATTCGGTCAAGAATGGTTACACGGAGACATGAATTTTACCGTGGTTCTATATCGTATTGATAGATACAAAACCAAGACAGACGACATTTACGGAGAGGCGTCAGTTGATAGTATTAAGTTTCACCCTCCCGTTGAACTCAAAGGTTATGTCCAAATTTTGGCTCCCGAGAACAAATATTTGGGGACATCAAAATTAGACCAAATGGAGCCGGGTAATATGAAACTTTCTGTTTATCAAAGAGATTTGGATGAATTGGAAGTTGATATTAGTTTTGGTGATTATATCGGATACTATGAAACGGAAGATAAAGTAAGGTATTATACGGTTAATAATGATGGAAGGGTGACTTCAGATAATAAACACACAATCGGGGGGTATAAACCTTTTTATCGTAGTATTATTGCTTCACCGGTAATGAATAATGAATTTAGAGGTCTATAATGAAAATATTAATAACAGAGAGTGTATTAAATTCAATTATTGAAAATTGGTTAAATAAAAATTATGGAGATTTAGAAAGATTTAATCGTACTGAATTTAGAGAAATTTATTTATCTAAAAATGGGAGGTTTAAAATTATGTATAATTTGAGAGGTAAACAATTATATATTGTTCGTGAAATATGGGATTTTATTAGTAATATGTTTAGTTTAGATTATGAAGAAACGGGAAAATTTTTATTGAATTGGTGTAATGATAAATTTGGATTTAGAGCAAAAGTCTTTTATAGAGTAGATGAAATATGAAAATATTAATAACAGAAAATAAATTATATAGAACAATATATAATTATCTTGAAGATACTTTTGATGTAAGTAACATAGATTATTTTCATCCAACCACATGGAATGATGATGAATATGATGATGAAGAAAATCCATACATAAGAGAATATTTTTATCATATATATGAAGGTAATTACGACCAAGATGGTGTTGCTTTTGTATATATTGAAGAAGAATATTATTCGGACGACGAATCAACTAATTCTTTTAGGGAAAAGGCACCAATATTAATTGTTAATGATTATGAAAAATTAACCAGCATATTTGGTAGTTATTGGATAGAACCTATGAAAGAGTGGTTTAAAGATAACTTTGATTTACCAGTAAAAACAATTGTATCCGACTAATGAAAATATTAATAACAGAATCTCAAGCAAAAAGATTATTTGAAATTTATTCAGATAACGATTATATCG
>B570J13886_100056_pt1 | contig 9878 bp, 2 predicted proteins | sample LakMenEpi20May10_FD_13886 | JGI IMG/M metagenome (IMG submission 13886)
AGGAAGCGGATGCGGAGTCTTCGCAACACGAAAAACTGCTACAAGAAAAACTGGACCAATTACTGATGGATAAGAGAAGACACGAGTTGACACTTCTGGATGCTAAACTTCAAGAGGATGCTGACCATTGGATAACCGCTCAAGAAGATGATTGTCTAGCCATTGAAGAAGATGAAAAAGAAAGAGAAAAAAAAAAGAAGGAAAGTGAGAAGAGACGCAAAGAATTCCAAGAAGAGGTCGCCAAATGGAGGGCAGGCTCAGAGCCGAAACTGAAAAGGATCAACGAGGAAATAAAACAAATTCAGGATCAGAAAGATGCCTTAAAAAAAGGAGAGAAGAAGAAAGGTGGTAAAACTCGTTCTAGTTCAAGAATGACGGAAGAAGCCGAAAATAGGACCCTAACATTACAAGAACGAAAGGATATATTAGAGCGAGAACAAATTCATCACGCGAAGCAACTACACAGGTCAATGCAAGCAGCCAGGATTAACAAAACTATGACTGGACATGAAGACGCTCTAATTTCCGAGTTAGACGATGAAGCCGAGAAGGATGAGCAACAACAGGTGGCTAATGCTAGACGTCAAGAAATAAAAGAACGTATTGCTAATACACGAGCAGTTTCGCTGCCAGCACTGCTTGATGTTAACTTGGAACTTGAGCAAATCAACAAAGAGTTAATTTCCCTAAAGCAACAGGAGAATGAAAATTTTTTAATTGTCTTCCGCGAACAGGCTGAACAGCAAAGTAAAAAAATTGCAGCATTGAAAAAAAAAGAAAATACAAGGCGCAGAAGCTCATTGTCAAAGTCAAACGATTCATCAAGTGACGGAAAGAAAATTTCTGATAAGGACAAAAGGCTTAGTGATCTGTTCCAGCACAAACTAGAAGAAGAGGAAGCAAAATTGTCTTTGATACACAAGAACATCATAGAGTACTCAGCACATCTCCCATTTGAGGAGCAATATAAGCTTCAACTTGAAAAAATGCCAGAGGGCTCGACGCAATTTCAGGATGCGATAGATAACATTTCTGCAGATCCCAGCGAAAGGTGGGAGTTATTTGAGAAAATTAGTGAACGGCAGGAAGAGATCAACGCTGAAACCAGGCAAGCATTACTTAGCTCCATCAGCAACAGTGACAATGCCAAAAAGAGGGAATCATTAGAAAAATCCCTTCGTGACAAAGAAGAAGTTTGGACCACGGTGAAGAAGCAACGGGCACATTTGGAAGGACAGATGAAGGAATCCGAGTCTACACAACCTGCCGTTTTGTCTGTGAATTTTGCTGAACTCGTCAGAACCGCACGCTCGTCACATTCTGAAGAATCTGAAGGTATTGACGAGGACAGCCCTCCCACCTTTACAGCAAAGGCAAAACACGAAAGAGAATCTGCTGCAGCACATGCAAAACACGAAACAGAAGTTGCAACAGTAGATGCCGAAGAAGAGGATGACGTGCTAGAAGACAAACCGAGTGAGGTTGCCAATGAGGGGAAGGCAGAAGAACGACAACGAAAAGAAGATGGAAAAGTGCAAGAGTCAGCTTACAATTTAAACCCATCACAAGAAAAGCATCTCAAAGACCTTATGTTAAGTAACCCGAGCCTTGAAGATTTGAAGAGCGACCTGATAAAATTTCAGAAAGAAGAGGACCTGCAACCGGTAGAACCTACAAGTTCTGAAGGCGAATGCGGCAAACCTGGCCCGTCAACTGAAAAGGACAAGGACAAACCGGATGAGGAAAACATGTTCATCACCATGCTTCGCATTGGTCTCGTGCAAATCTTCAAGGTAGATGCCCAGGAGGCAGAGTGGCTGCTCAAACTTATCAGCAAATCAATGGAAAAGAGAGGACCCAATGAAAAAGTTCTAAAACCGATGCCAGTTTCTGTGGTGCGCAAAGACAACTCCCAACAACCAGATCTGTCGTTAGAGCATGCAATTGGCATTGACGACATTCTCCAAAAAGAGTACGTCAAGTCTTGGAGAACATGTAACGAGAAACTGAACCTTTACACAGAAATGCACAACCTTCCCGAGTTGAAAGTAGTACCTGACAATGATCGTTTACAGGATGTTGCAAAGAAAGGTCAGGAATTGCTAAGAAATGCCCTAGACAAGTGTTTTTCGTTTCTAACCGGGGCAGAGGCCAAACAGAAGAGAGAAGAATCCTCAAACATTTTTGGTAATTATGCATCTGAGATGAGCACTACACAACAGCAGGACAGTTTAAAATTGAAAAAGAAGGAAGCCAAGTCTGATGAACCCGCAATTGTGTCCGCTAACACTGCCAAACGTGTTAAACCAGGAAGCCCAGCACATTCCGGAGAAGCCGACAAAGAATCAGAAGGTGACAATGAGGCCAGCCCACCTACCTTTGAAGCAATGGCCAAAAACAAAGTGGACGAGGAGGAGACTGAAGAAGAAAAGAAAGTACAAAAGAAATTGTTACCGTACCTATTAAGCCAAGCGCAAGAAAAGAAGCTCCACGACGTAATGTTACGTAACTCCAGCCTTGAAGATTTGAAGAGAGACCTAATAAAATTTCAGAAAGAAGAGGACCTTCAACCGGTAGAACCGTCACGTTCAGAAGGAGATTGCGGCAGACCCGGCAAGTCAAACGAAAAGGACGGGGACAAACCCGACGAGGAAAACATCTTCATTTCAATGCTTCGCATCGGTCTAGTAGAAATCCTTAAGGTGGATGCCCAAACAGCAGATTGGCTGCTGCAAAAAATGAGCAAATCTACGGAAAAGGGACAAGTACAAAAACAGCCTAGAATTTGTGTGCAGGACAAAGACAACTTGGTGGAACCGGATTTGCCGTTAAAGCATGCTATTGAAATTGAAAAACTTGTTCAAGACGAATACCCAAAGGATAAAGACGTATGTCAACAACTCCTGGACCATTACACATTGCATAACGAGCTTCCCAAGTTGATAGTTGAGACCGACAAAGACAGTGCACACGAGGTACCTACCAAGGGTCAAGAATTGCTTCGAAATGCCATCGATAAGTGTTTATCGCTTCTAAGTGGAGTTGACGCAAGACGGTTGAGAGAAAAATCTTCAAACCTTTTCCGTACTTATGCCGAAGAAATGATGACGGCACAAGAGCAGGGTACTGTCGCACCGTCCCCTGGAAAATCAACTTCTACGTCAAGAGATGACATAAAAAATCCTGACAAACAAGCAGATCCAATGGGTCTCCTAACAATTGAAACCAGCCCTGTACACACTGGCCCTATACCTCCAGCAGCAGTAACAGATACTTCACCAAGTGGTGCTGCAGCCGAGGTCGTTGTCCAACCCCAAAGTGTGTTAACCAACCTTGTCTCTCCACTTTGCCGTCAGGAACCAAACATCACCCCCAGCGACACCGGTGTTTTCATCGAAACGCACTTGCCAGACTTTGCGGAACTTGCCGAGGCTGATGTACATCGAGACCTGGAAACCCTGACTGATAATGTTGAGCTACAGAAACTCGTTACACTCCATGCTAAGGCTCTGGAAGACGAAGGAATTATCGATTTGCCAACAACCGGTGCCGACGAAGTTTTGATTTACAATGACACCGTTGAAGTTGCTTTTCTTCAAGCGCTGAAAGAATGCTACTACGGTCGCCGTAGTACGCGTACGCAAGAAGAGTATCAGTCTACAGTACAGAAGCCATTCAAAAAGAAGTTAGTGCAACTCTTCATTCTTGCTCACCAGAACAAAGATTTCAAAATAACCTCCACACTAAAAAAGGAACCTGCGGCCGCGACAACGTCACCTCAACCAGACAAAGTCAAGGTACCCGAAGTGGTTCTAAAAGTGACAACAACTGGGAAGAAGGCTTTTCCCATCCCAAAAAGGAAGAGTAGTCCCACAAAGAAATCACCTGTTTTGAAAGTTGACATGAAATTTAAAGGAAGAATGAGCAAAATAATGTTGAAAAAACTTAAAGCTAGTGAGCAATTGGCTAAAGCTTCCAAAGAAACACAAGCAGAATCAGATACCCCAAAGCACGAAGAGATACCTGCTGAGAGTGCTTCCAAAGGTGAAGCAGAATCCAATACTCCCAATCCTGAGTGTGCGTCAGAGGAAAAAACCAAAGCAGAAAACAAACAAAAGAGAAAAGAAGAGAAGCAAAAGAAGAAACTAAAGTGGATGCGTGGAACCACCGAGAATCAAGATAAATCGCTTGGAAGACGAAGAACATCCACATTTACTCAGGCACCAATACAAAAATACTTTAAATCGGCGACAAAGCAACGAGCTGACATCCACACCACTGCACTTGTCAATGAGAACCTCATTGAACAAAACCCGACCCCAAATAGCAAACAGAAACTCGTTCAAGCACAAGCTCAACTGGCAACATCCCTCCAGTTAGTCGAGGCCATTTCTCGACCAGATTTCATGTCCGAAGACGAAGACAACATCCAGTTTTTAGATAATGGAGAACTACGCCTGGAAAAGCTGCGTGAATTTGTGGCTGAGAAAGAAAACAAAGGCGTAAAGGTGCCTGCCAAGAAATTGAAGGAAGTTGAGGCCAAAGCAATTAAAGATGTAGAAAAAGAGATTGACAAAGTGCGAGATCTTACCGATAAATTGAAACTGGTCACAAATGCTTTGTTAATATCTGTTTTAAAAGAATCAGCAACCTTGAGCGACGACAAAGTAGCGACCTCTTTTATGGAGCACTTCAGACTTGCCTTTGCCATGAAACCACCCCATGTATTCAGCAGGTCACAAATAAACCTATTCCGCAAAACAGTGAGGGCAAGTGTTGTCGGAAATGTACAAACTTTGAACAAACCACTGCTTGAAGAAATGAAGTCAAAATTATTGGCAGCTATCAAAAAAGTACTTTTAAGTGAACCAGTAGCAGCGGCTGGTGAAGCGAACACAACTTTAGACAAAACATCAACCCAACCCGATCCTTCCTCACCAGGCACGACGACTGCTGTTGTGACACCCGAAGGCACTGTGCAACCTGCTGACAAAGACACCTCGCAAGAAACAGCCACCCAAGCCGAACATTTGTCACCAGGCACGAAGACTGCTGATGTTACATCAAAAGCCTCGCCCCAAACTGCTGACGAAGAAACATCCCAAGAGACATCAAGCCAACCCGAACATTTACCAGCAGCCCTGAATACCGCTGATGTGATGCCCAAAGACTCTGTGCAACCTGCAGACAAATCAACATCCCAAGAGACATCAAGCGGACCCAAACAATCCTTAGCAGCCCTGAAGACCGATGATGTAACCCCCAAAGACTCGTCACAAATTGCTGAAGACGAAACAGCCGAAGAGATAGTTACTGAACCTGAGAATTTGTCATCAACTCCGGCAGCACCTGAACAGTCTGCTGAACCGGCCGACAATGAGACATCGGCAGAGACAAGTGGCGACAAAACAACCTCCGAAGCTGGTAACCTTTCTCCACATGGAGACTCTGAACCATCTGCTGGCACGGCGGAAACAAGAGATGTAACAACACCGGACTTAGAAAATCCAATATTTGAAGAAATATCTGAACCCGACATTATTTCAATAGAAACGATGACAATCGATGGCGATGAATCAACANTTTTTGATGCTGTGGAAGAACACACCAATGAACCTGAAGACAACCTATCTGGCGTTGAAGATGACACGGAACACCTTGAAGCCACGCCAGAAAGCAACATCACGCATCCAGATGACATTGACTTGTTTGAAGATGACACGGAACACCTTGAAGCCACGGCAGAAAGCAACGACACGCATCGCGTGTTCCTTGACTTGGTTGATAACAAATTCAATTTGGGGCGCTCATTCAATGCCAGTCAGCTTGACGAATTAGCCCACCTTATTTTGGCGCGGAAAGAAAAACCTGTCGAGGAGGTGATGGAGCACCTACTATATTATCAAGAACAACAGAATATTGAACTGAACCCTTCGGATTTATTTGTTCCATTAGCAGGTGAAGGACAAAGTTATAAAGTACAAAATTTACTCAAATGTTATTTAAAAAAACATGTTTAAAGATTGACCTCCACATGATAACTGCACCAAAAACTGTTAGTGCGGTTTACTAAATATTCATGGCGCCTAATCAAAATAGATTTTAACATTTAACATTTTGTTCACTTTTAGGCAAAGTCACGCGAAATACAAAACCCGATGAGGAAAACCGATTTATGACTATGCTTCGTCACGGCTTTGGCAACCCAACCGAACAAATAGAAAAAGCCAGACTTGACTTCATTGTTAGGTACGTCGGAAGCTGGCTCGGGAAGAGGGCCTTTGTGCGCAGTGAACAACACAAAAACTGCTCATTTGGACCCATTGAACCTGGCATGGCCAATCACTACAACAAGGCAAAATTGAGAAATCTGGAGAAATTATGGAAAGAAAATGATTTCAATTCAGGGAATACTTATTACGTCTTGTTGGTGCTTACGTTGAAGAAAATCGACTTGACTTTAAAGTAGACGTTACACTGCCAGTTGTGGACTTGGCCGGTCAGCCCTCTCTTCAATCACTTCTTGAAGATGGTGCCAAAGAATTCTCGAAATTTAATGCAAAGACATTGAAAGAATTTTGCAATTCCCAAATATTGGATCCAACACTGGCAACTGTCCATGGTCATCCTGTCCATGGTCATCCTGAGGTAATTGAATATAATTCAGCAAACGAGTATAGTATTACACCAGACAAAATACTCACTGCTAAACATATTAGGGAAATGAGCAAGTTCATAAAATCAAGAAAACATACACCTGCCAAAGAAGCCCAGCAGCTGAAACTGTTGGGCGAATATCTGGGCAAACCCAAAAGCGAATTTTACAAAGTACTTTACCATCCTTCTTCTACTTTCCAGGCTGGACAACCACAATCGCCTGCGGAAATTCTGTATGAGGGTGACGTGCCAGTTGTCAGACGTGTGAGGACGCCAAGCCCCGAAGTTGTGACCCAAGTGTCGAGCGCAGAAGTAGTTGCCGAGTTCATGAAAACTTACGAAATGGTGGACCTCGACAATGTCTCCAAACACATCAAATTGTTAGTGGAAGCATCGGAGAAGACAGCGGTAACCTTCGAATGGGCACAACCAAAAGAGGTTTTTNNACCGGNCTCCCCTGAAGTCATTACAAGTGACGATGACGATATTGACGATCCCTCNTGGAAAGAACCACCCAAAATAAGACATGGCACTTCAACGGACACTGATTCAGACAGACAAGAACGTCACATGTCGGCAGACGATAGTGGAGGAATGTCAAATGACGACATTCTCCCACCGCCAAGCAAAAAAAAGAAGTTCACACGGCACCACCGTGCACGACTGGATGTTGGCACTTTCAGCACCGACAGTAGTGGACCAGAGCAAAAACAGATATGGGACCCAAGAAGAAAAGTCCAAGAATTGAGAGGAGGAGTAGCAAGGAGAAGGTCAGGAGAGAAGAGTAGCGAGAAATCAAGTTTCAGGTGAATATTTTGGCTTCTAACTTTACATTACTTCCTTTCCGCTAAATTACTTTTGTTAGTATTGACAACGCCTATGTACTGTAAATGATGCAACCAAAATATTAAGAAACGTTTTTGAAATGAAGCATCAACGACATAAAATTATGTCACAAGCACATAACAACAAGTTTTTCATTCAGCGTACAATAAATTAACATTTCTAATCACTTCTCGTAGGTCTTCGGAGGACAGCCAGGCTCACTCAGACCATATACCAATTCCCAGAAAGCACAGAAAGACAGTCAAGATAAGAGCTCTGATTGCCTCAAACGTTGAACTCAATTCATTAAGAGAAGACCCTCAAAGAGCACCTCACAAGAAGAGTGACATTCCCATCGATCAAGATAATGCAATTTACCTTGCGAGAACCTGCAAAAACCCCTACAACATTGACGAGTTCTTCTGCCAACCATCACACAGAGGGATTTATGTTCTAGCTGGTGGCTACAACAAGAGATTCAGTCTTCGTCACATGGACCCGTTTCATTGGATTAACGATAGTGCGTTTGGCAAAAAAGGAACACAAGACCTAGTGGTGAAGACCAAGTATGTTTCTAAAGACGGAGCTCTCGAGCGCAACCTTCAATTCACCCGAATGAACTACTACATAGAAGGTGAGCAAAGGTTTGTCGTTCAATACCTTGGAGACCCCAGCACTGCCCTTCGACATGAGGGTCAAGGCTTTGGCCCACCGGACTCTGACTCATCCCCCAACGACCTCATTCCAAGGTGGCAGGCACATATGTCCGAACATGGCAAAGAACCCATCAGTGGAGATGCACCAGCGACAACAGACGAAGTTGACAAAGTCGCAGCAGCTCCTGAATACACACTATCAGCCAACCCAACTAAGGAACTAAGCCCAGTTCCCAGTCTGCAAGCCCAGTTAGATGCACTAATGGCGGCCAACGATCAAGAACACAACGAGCTTGTCAGAGAACGGATGAGACCGGCAGTCCCGATACAAGTGTGGAATCCTCACGCAGCTGTCATGAGTCTGAAATATGCCAAGGAGTACCTAGACAAAGTCATCCAAGCGGGAATAGGGATAGAGAATGCTCGAAAATGTGCCATTGTCGACCCTCAGGGAGGCCAGGTCTACGTTTTAGCTACTCGTGACTTGCAGACAGGCCAAGTTATGCAACGTTGGCAATCCCACATCCTTGTCGACGGGCTGAGGTGGAAGCAACAATGTGGAAAAAACGACGCGTTTGTTGAGTCTGATCTGCAACGTCTTGCTTACGTTCAAGTGGGCAACAGATATTTTCACAAGTGGGTATTCTTTGACAGCCAAAGACAGCACGCCATCATTCATTACATGGGAGAAGCCTCGGAAGCAGTCGGCGCTCCGCATGGCAATGACAAAACCACCAATCGCTCTTTCATTAGAACATCCAAGATACTAGAGGTCGACGTGGACGAACAATTGAAGTTGGGAAAAAAGCACGCAACTGAAATCTTCAATGCACTCACTGGAAATGCCCCTGCAGGTGAAATTCGTGCAATTACTGCCCCCAGAAACCCTCGACAGGTCCAACATATTCTTGATATGAAAAAAAAAATAACTGCACTCGATGAAGACAGGGGGATGGCTTACCTGGCCAAAGAAATGGCCGATTTTGTTCGCATGGGCTGGCACGTTCCGCACTCCAACTATCTCCTCTCCACAGACCAGTCGCTTCAAAATTTCAAATTATTTCTCAACAACTTGCCCGACGATGTTCCTATTATCATCCACTATGACACAACTTTCAAGCACGGAGATTTTTTCACTTCGGCCATCACTTACAGGGTGAGCATCATGGAAAATACGCAGCCAGGAGCCCACGACACTGATAACTCTCCCATTGCCCCTTTGTTTGTCTACATTCATCGGAAGAGACCCATTGCTGACCACGAACAAGGATGGGTTGTCCAGCTGAAGGTGTTGGAGGAAAACTTGGGAAAAGAAAGCATGACGCGTTTTAACGAACACCCAAAGGTCTTTGTGACAGATCGAGAATTCACCACTCTGAAGTGGCCCAAGTGCACCACTGTGTACTGCTGGAATCACATTCGTAAAAACATTGAAAGAAAGTTGATGGGTCTAAATTATGATCAAAAAGAGCGGACGGCCTTGGACAGACAGTTCTACAGAGCGATAACTTCAACAACCGAAGACAGCTACCTCCGAAAAATTGAACGATACAAAGCTGCCGGTAACGGACCTTGGGGTGACAAGGCATTTACAAATTACTACGAAAAAAACATTGACGAGGATGTCAGAAAGCATGCCGGCGTGTGGGTCCTTACTCGCTTAAACGTCCCCAATCCTGAGCGGGGTATTACGAACAATGCCGCGGAGAGCTTCAACAAAACCATGGCTACAGTAAAAGA
>B570J13886_100063_pt1 | contig 9271 bp, 9 predicted proteins | sample LakMenEpi20May10_FD_13886 | JGI IMG/M metagenome (IMG submission 13886)
ATCCTTGGATTTGTATTGGGTTTTTCCAATATTTTTACTATATCATTTAATCTCTCTCTATGCATTGGTATATCGTTGTATTCTTTTTCGAAGTGTTTCCGTATGGTATCATCTATTGAAAGTATATCTACATCGTTCGAGCACATATTTCTTTTTTTATCTTTTCATTTAAACCCATTATTTTTTATAAATTTTTATTTAAAAATAATATCTTGTATATAATAAATGTCTTTGACTACTTCAAATCTTACCTCCGGTTTTATCGACCTCGCCACCTTTGATGAAATTGAAAGATACCTATATGGTACTCTCGAAGCTACTGCTTACTTCGTTCGTGAAACCAGAAAATCTACATGGTTTACCCAGGTTCCCGTAGTTCTTTCAAACTCTTCTGGTACCCCTGGTTTTGGTCAGGATTGGTCTGTAAGCATCTCCCGTGCCGGTGACTATTTACTTCATACTTGGTTGAGAGTTACTCTACCTACCGTCCAATTAGCTTCTTCAGTTGACCCCACCAAAGTTATTCGTTGGACTCAAAATGTTATGCACAACCTCGTAAAGGAATGCAGTATCACTTTTAACGATTTGGTCGCTGCTCGTTTTGATAACTATCATCTTGATTTCTGGTCCGCTTTCACTGTTCCTGCAAGCAAGCAAACTGGTTACAGTAACATGATTGGTAATATTTCAACTTTGAAAGATCCCCAACTACTTTCTGTTGGTCTTCCCTCCGCAACTTTGAATCTTCCTCTCCCCCTATTCTATACTCGTGATAGCGGTGTTGCACTTCCCACTGCAGCTCTTCCTTACAATGAAATGAGAATTAACTTCTCTTTCCGTGACTGGTCCGAACTTCTTATCGCTGAAACTATTGCTGCCGGCGGTGCGGAACAAAGAGTCCCGCTCAATACTAGCAATTTTGCCAGTTGGATGTCAAGTGTTCCAGTTTTGAGCAATGTATCAGTATGGTCTAACTATTCGATTGTTTCCAACGACGAACGAAAGAGAATGGCTTGTGCTCCTCGTGATATTCTCATTGAACAAGTTCAAACTGCTCCTCGCCAGTCTTTTGCTCCTTTGACTAACCCTACTCCAAACTTTGATATCCGCTTTTCTCATGCTATCAAGGCTTTGTTCTTCGCTGCTCGTAACAAGACTTTCGCTGCTGAAATGTCTGTATACAGCACCGCTTCTCCCGTGGCAGCTGCTGCTGGTTCGTACAAGGCAAATACTGATAAAGGTTTTGACCCGGTTCTACAGACTTCTCTCATCTACGAAAATACCGCTCGTCTATCTCAGATGGGTTCGGACTACTTCTCTCTCGTCAATCCTTGGTACCATGCTCCTTCTATTCCGGAGAGAACTGGTTTCCACTGCTATTCTTACTCTCTCGACTTCTATTGCCTCGATCCCATGGGTTCTACCAACTATGGTAAATTGACCAATGTATCCATTCGTCCGGAAGCTTCTGCCGCAGCGATTAATGTATCAAAGGCTGTTCCTGTAGTTACCGATGCTGGTGTTCTTGCTGGTAACCTGTTCACCCAGAACTTTGACTTCATTGTCACTGTTGTCAACAATAACATCATCCGAGTATCCGGCGGTGCTCTCGGTTTCCCCGTCCTCTAAACGATTTCATTCGTTCTTCGTTCTTCGTACTTCTATCTTATATACAATGTTATATATAAGATACAATCACATATTTTACAAATTGAATTTATACTCGATTTTAATAAATGAGTAACATAATATCAATGTTAAACTCAATTATTAGTGACATTAAAAGTATTGAATTATTTGACAATGATTCAAACTGGATTATCGATATGATTCCAACATTATCAACTTACAACTGTATTCGAGCTTATATCTCCGGTTCTAAACTAAACAAGATTTTAAAAAAAACAAACTTAATTCAAACTCTTTTTTATAAGATTATTATTTATATCGATGATTTATCCATTAGAGAAATTTCTCCCTATAGTTTAAATATAATATATTTTGATACTGAAAAACAACTTGAAAAAAATATAGATATTTTAAACTTATGTTCACTCCTAAAATCATATACTGTAATTAAAGACTCGATAGAGATTGAGAATATGATGTATTCAAAATTATAACTAACCGAAATACAATTAAAAATCGATATCTTTAAACTCTAGATTAGTAAAGATTAAATATTAATTTAAAATCAAGGTGATTTTAAATTAGATAATGAATTATAAAATTAAAATAGTTTATGACTATCCAAAGGAGGATGAATTAAATCAGATCAGGCAACGAGAGTTTTTGTTTCGAGGTAAATTGATATTACCTGGTGATAGGTTCTCTCAAAACGAGATAAAAAAGATTATGAATCAGTTTGATTATATTAAAAAAGCTAATATTGTCGAACGAACTATTATAGAAAAACCAATGATTTTTGAACCTCTTTGCAATCAAGAATTAACTTTAGAAAAAGAAAAAAAATTATTGATTTTTGAAGCTCTTTGCAATCGAGAATTAACTTTAGAAAAAAAATCAATAATTTTTGAAGCTCTTTGCAATCGAGAATTAACTTTAGAAAAAAAAATATTGATTTGTGAACGAGAATTAACTTTAGAAAAAGAAAAAAAATTATTGATTTTTGAAGCTCTTTGCAATCGAGAATTAACTTTAGAAGAATTACAAGAATTTGTTACAAAATTAAAAAGATGTGGTTTCAGTTCAAATTCAATAGTCAGCTTTATTAATATAAAATGTAAACCTAATATCTACATCCATCAAATCAGTTTTGAAAGTGGCATGCCTATTCATTATAAATTCTGTGGTGTTAGAAAAAAACTTAAATCTACATACAGTTCTTATGTTCTATATGAAGATTTCAAGACTAAGGGTGAAACTAAGGTTGAAACTAAGGGTGAAACTAAGGGTGAAACTAAGGGTGAAACTAAGGGTGAAACTAAGGGTGAAACTAAGGGTGAAACTAAGGGTGAAACTAAGGGTGAAACTAAGGGTGAAACTAAGGGTGAAACTAAGGTTGAAACTAAGGTTGAAACTAAGGTTGAAACTAAGGGTGAAACTAAGGTTAAGAATAAAAGAGATGTTAAGAAAGAGGTTAAACCTAAACTACAAAAATGCATTAGTTGTGGAGGAAAAGGAATTGGACTTGTTAATGAAAGCGGGTTTTGCGACCATTGCACCCGAACAAAAAACAAGTTAAAATTATACAGTTGTTCAATCTGTAATAAAAAGTTTTCTACAAATATCGCACAAGATATGCACTTAAAAATGAAACACTTAGAATGTGAATCTTGTGGTTCTTTTGGAATTGAAAAAGAAGGAGGTTTATGTAAATATTGCATCGATGATGCAATCGTGTATAAATAAAATTTTGAATTACTGGCTAACTCAAAATTTAAACTCATTTGAGTATAACTCTAGAGCAATCTTTTATGTTTGTATAAGTGATTAAATAATTTATATTCGTGATTATTAAAATTTCCAGTTGCAAATGTCCCTTGATTTGATTGTAAATCAGTTTTATAATAGATTACTTGTTGTTCCATATAATTAAATAAATCTAATAATTTTCTTCCTATATTCAGTATCTTTTCTTCGTTTGAAGATTCGTTACAATAAATGATGATAATCATCCCACTTAAACTACTTGCCCTTGGATTTTTAAATAGTGTTGAACATTTGATGGAGCTAACACCAACCAGTCTATTTTCTCTATATAATTTTTTAGCAAGAATCCATTTTTCATCCATGAATTTAAGTGGATAAAATAACATCCATTTACCAGTATCGTAACCGCATGCACTTGTTTTTCTTTCATAAAGCCAAGGGTTATCTTCAACACAAGACGGTAATAAATCGGTATTAATATAATCATCAATAGATTTACTCTTCGTTTCACTCATATGTTTTCCATCATCACTTATAAATTCGGCTTTATAGTCACACTTCAAGCCTGATAGTTTAACTTCTTCGCAAGTAAGTTGTTTAGACATTTTAACTATTGTATTTTATTTATCTTAAATTCAATTTAGATTCAATTTAGATTCAATTTAGATTCAATTTAGATTCAATTTAGATTCAATTTAGATTCAATTTAGATTCAATTTAGATTCTAAATAAAGTTGTAATATCAAACTATATTATAACTCAAAAGAAACAACATTTATTATCTCCAATCGCAAGCTTATTGATATTTGTATTCCCTTTGGTTGCTGATACCACAGCTTCGATCACATTAGGAACAACCACATTTACAATTAACTTTAAAGCTATTTTTGTTTCAGGTGTTAGATTTGGAGCATCATCTAACAGTTTACTTATAACCTCAACTACAACTGCTTTTTTCTCGAATCCGGAGAGGTTGTTATTCTTCTCAACTAGATTCATCACTCTCATGACATAATCGATTACATTATTTTCGTTAAGGCTATACTGGTTGAAGCTTAATTTAAGCTGATTAACAAGACCGATTATAAGTTCGGACATATCATTAACCTTGTTTTCCATTTATATTAAAGAGTTTGATTTTTAAATTTCTATTTAGATAAAACATATACAGTTGATGGTACAGGATAAAAATAAGGTTTATCTGCAAAAGGAAAATACCACCGTGGTATTCTCTTTGTATTTTGAACATGCAAATTCAAATCATGAAACACATCTAACCATTCATCATTTGTTTTAAAACATTGTATACAATGACCCCATTCTGATTGAGCATGAATTTCAATAAACCAATAATCCAAACTGATTTCAGGTGTATTTTCAATTACCAAAATGTACTTACCAACCCTTTTAATCTCTTTTAACAAGTCATACCAATTGGGCACATGATGCAACACAAAACTACATAAAACAATATCAAATGAATTATCATCATAAGGTATTGTTTTACCATCGTATATTTCTGGTCTCTTACATATAGATTTGTCTATTACATCTAACGAAGTCACTTGATATCCCATCGATTCCAATATAGTCGAATTACAACATGCACCGCAACCTAAATCCAATATTCGATTGTAGGTTTTATTATTAAAGTGTTCCCGAAAAATATTGATTACACGGTTGCTTTTGTTCTGATTATAAACAACTACTAAAATAATAACTAAAATAATAACTAAAATAATAACTGATAAGACAATTATCTTTTTCATTTATTATCGTAAAGAATAAAACTTATTTTCAATTGAACATAAGTTTAAATAATCACTCTACATCTCTTTTCTCATTTGTAGCAACTTATTAAAGTCGGCTTTGAGTTCAATCATACCAGTTCCGATATTAGCCCTTTTCCCACATATGATAGCTGATGATACACCCTCTGTCGGTTCAATTGTACCTGAAGCACCAGCATTCAGAAAGTTATCAAGTGACTCCTCAAAGCTTGCTTTTCCCATAGGACCACACTCATCCTTTTTCAATGTATATCTTGTAATCGATGCTATAGAACCTCCATGAAGCATTCTATCGACAAGTAACTTGTTATGACAAGTATTTATTCCTTCCATAATGGTTGAAAGTTCTTCAATTAGAAACTCCTTTACGGCTTCAATTCCAAGGACTTCGTATATATCCCATATGTTGTTTGATAAGGTTCTCGTTGAATCGATATTATCGAGCGAGAGTAACTTCTTGTATGCATTTATCTTATTTGTGCCTTTGCCCGGTATAGCATTCGTTTCGACAAGCCACTCCTTTGTTTTTTCATCTTGAGAATAAAATATCTCCTCAATTCCAAGAACACCACATATATGAATCTCAGAAATTGTTGTAATAACACATTCTTCAAGGTAAATTTCAACTTCATTTTCAGGATTAATAAACATTATTCTATCTTCCGGCAATGTAATATCTGTAGTATCAACGAATATATGAATTTCTCCTACTTGACAAGGGGAGAATACACAATGTAGGTCAGCAAACTCGTTACTGATTACATTTGTGATTTTTTCTAAAGTCAGCTTATTTTCAAACAGCTTATTCATATTAAACTTAACGATAATACAATGTGGAAATCGGGTAAAATCATCATTGTAAAACACCTTATATATATCATACCAATCTTCCGGTTCTTTATTATATCCAACTGTAATTGAAGTTGTAATATCAATTAAACGAAGTCCTGTAATTGTATGACCAACTACATCCCGTAGGTTTTCAATTGAATCTCGACCCTCATTAAAGTAGATTTTATGATTGACCATTCTTGGATTCTTAGTTGCATTTATCAACTCTTGAAATCTAGGAACACCTGTAGTCATAGTCTTGTTCGATATACCAGCAGAATGAAATGTATTAAGACATGTTTGAGTCTGTTTTTCACCGATACTTTGAGCACATATAATACCAACACTTTCACCTGCTTGAACAAGAGAATTAAAATAAGTCTTTTCAATATCTTGTTTAAGCTGTGGAATGATTTCGCTGTATATGGATTGTCCTCTGAGTTGTTTTCGAAATCGTTCCTTGTTGTTTTCTACAATAGCCATAGCACTATCAAGTGGAATACCAACTTGAGGGCGAATAAAATCAATAATAAATTCAATCTCTTCTTCTTTTATCAATCGTAAATGAGTCATTTAATATCCTAATTCGGTTTAGCAACTAATTTTTATTTCATTTTTATAATAAATGAAATGGTATCTGATAGTTCTGATGATACTAATTATTGTATTCAGTTTATTTTTTATCCTGAAACGAGAATACTTTATTATTAATTTAGGATTGCAGAAAATAATAGATAATGAAGTGACAATTGATAGAATATTGAAAACGAGTTTAAAACCAGTTGAATCTGCCCTTTATAATAACCAATCAGTTCAACTTCCTTCTTTCTTCTTTTACAAACCTACTCTTCTAAATGTAAACGAAGACCAAGGAGTATGCGGATCATGTTGGGCTTTTGCTTCATGTAATGTTTTATCTGACAGAGCAACCATATTTACTAATGGTGTATTTCGAAAACGATTGAGTGTTCAACAGATTATCAGTTGCATTAAAGATGGTTGTAACGGAGGTAATCCAGAAAATGTATTCAAATGGGGTCTTTCCAATAAAATCTATACTGAAAATAATTTTCAATATTTACAAGAACAAATAAATGATATTAAGACAAATTGCAGTTCATTTATAGACGGACAAAAAGAATCTTTTAATGTTTTACAAGATAGTATCAAATCACTTACCCAGTTTATTCCAAATGGAAAGTCAGACGATAAAACACTTCAAAATAATATAAACAATATGAAACTGGAACTGTATTTGAACGGTCCGTTTTATGCTACTATTGATATATATCACGATTTTATCAACTTTTCAGGTGATGGTGTTTACCAATACGATAAAAAAGGTGTTTCTCAAGGCGGTCATGCTATTGAAGTGATTGGATATTGTAATAATGGTGTAGATAAGAGATACAATGTTGGATACTGGATATGTAGAAATTCGTGGTCAAAAGACTGGCCTCGACAAACAAACGATAAAGGTTATTTTGCTATTATTATGGGAAGAAATGAATGTGGTATAGAATCAAGGTGTTGTAAAGCTGATTTAGATATTATAACTCAGGAGAGACCAAATCGAGCTACATTTGCCTATTCTAATATTGATGAGTTTTATAAAGATATTCCTCCAGATTGTTCGTTTAATACAAATAAAGAATTGTAATACATTTTAGGAATTTGAAAGTATTACAATTCAAAATATGAATATTGTCTTAAACATCAGGACCCCATCTAGAACTCCATCTGTTTTGATTCAATTTTTGAATTTGTCTCGATAATATATCTTCTCTTGTTTCATTACTATCTTCAATCCAAGATAAACTGTAATCAAACGACTTCCTACCAGTAATCTTATTTGTATCCTTATTCGGATGTCTTATGTATTGTGGTCTCATTCCACCCATTGGGTCTTTATACATGACTGAAGTCGTATTAAAATCAGAGGAAAATACAGGTGAATAAAAAGGTTCTTCATTTCGTTTATCAACATAATACAATATATCTCCTCCTTCTATATCTTTATAATTTTTAAAACCTGTCTTGTGTTGTTTAAACGAATCATCAGTATATATTCTATCTAATTCATTAAGGTCAAGTCCGGAATCTCTAAAAGGAACATCTACAAGAGTATACTGACCATCATGCATGTTTGACTTTACAGAACCATCTGGAGTTGAAGTGATAAAAACACACTTGCCGTCCACTTTAATTCTATCAAATTTGTTTGAGTACTTTGATTTTACGGATTGAGGATTTAGCATAGTGTAACCAGTTTTATTTTCTTGAATTTTTGAATAGTGAAAAGGCTTATTTGCATATCCTTGGTAATTATCTTCGAACTCACATAAGTTGCTTGGTTCGATTATTTCTGAATCATCCATATACTGCATTATTTATTATATTAAACTTAATTTTAGTTTATATTTAAATTGAAATATAAATAGTAAAACAAGAGTAGAATAAGAGTAGAATAAATGACAATTAAAGTATTAGTCTGTGGTGACCCTCATATTCAGGTTAACAATATCGCCGAAATCAATATATTTATGCAAAAACTAATGGAATCTGCAATTCAAAACAAACCTGACTTTTTCGTTTGTTTAGGTGATGTGCTTCATACTCATGAAAATGTTCATTCGATGGCTATGAATAAGGCTTACGAATTCATCAACAACATGCGACAAATTACAAAGACATTTGTCCTTGTAGGAAACCACGATGCATACAATAACCAAATCTTTCTTAACGATAACCATTGGATGAACGGAATGAAAGAATGGGATAATACTACAATAGTCGATAGAGTTATCAAATACGAAATCGATAATAAAAAATTTATATTTTCCCCTTATGTTCCACCTCAAAAGTTTGAAGAGGCACTCAACACGATTAACGAATCATACACCGATTCGACTTGTATTTTTGCTCATCAGGAATTTGCAGGTTGTAAGATGGGTGCAATCATATCTGTTGAAGGAGACAAATGGTCTCTTGATAATCCCCTTGTTATTTCCGGTCATATTCATTCTCGTCAGATACCACAACCGAACATTTACTATTCAGGTTCAGCCTTGCAACATGCTTTCGGAGAGAGCGAAAAAAACACGGTTGCTTACTTCAACTTTGAGGACGACGGTAACTATACATTTGACGAAATCAACTTGAATATGCCCCGTAAAAAAATAGTCTATATGGATGTTGAAGATATAGTGAATTACCAAATTCCAGATTCTCAGGATCAAATTAAACTGACTTTAAAA
>B570J13886_100066_pt1 | contig 8886 bp, 6 predicted proteins | sample LakMenEpi20May10_FD_13886 | JGI IMG/M metagenome (IMG submission 13886)
AAATCTATAATGAAATGTTAAATGATAAAGACTGCACTGTTTTCTTAACTTTAGCAGGATCAACTTCTGCTGCGGGATGTATGAAAGTTTATGCTGATCTAGTTAAGAATAACATGGTTGATGCTATCGTTTCCACAGGCGCATCTATTGTTGATATGGATTTTTTTGAAGCTCTAGGCTTTAAACATTACCAAGGATCCCAATTTCAAAATGATAATGTATTAAGAGAACATTACATCGATAGAATATATGACACCTACATTGATGAAGACCAACTACAAGCCTGCGATAAGACAGTTGGCGAAATAGCAGATCAATTAGAACCTAGACCTTATACTTCTCGTGAATTCATAAGAGAAATGGGAAAATATTTAACAAAACATTCAAAGAAGAAAGAATCTTTAATTCAACTTGCTTACGAAAACGATGTGCCAATATTCTGTCCTGCTTTTACAGATTCTAGTGCTGGATTTGGTTTAGTAATGCATCAAGAAAGGAATCCTAAAAAACATTTAACAATTGACTCTATAAGAGATTTTAGAGAACTTACTGAAATTAAAATTAAATCAAAAACTTCAGGTTTATTAATGATCGGTGGTGGCGTTCCTAAAAACTATATTCAAGACACGGTTATATGTGCTGAGCTTTTAGGAAAAGAAGTTGATATGCATAAATACGCTATACAAATTACTGTTGCTGACGTTAGAGATGGAGCGTGTAGTTCTTCTACATTAAAAGAAGCAAGCTCATGGGGAAAAGTAGATACAGCAAGAGAGCAAATGGTTTTCGCTGAAGCAACTAGCGTTATACCTCTTATAGCAAGCGATGCATTTCATAGAGGCTACTGGAAAAATAGACCTAAAAGGAGTTTTTCTAAATTATTCAAATAAACAATGTCTTCACTAACTAAAGTAGCTTTGGTGCAGATGAAGATGGACGCTGATCCAAAAAAAAATCTCTCTAAAGCCATTGAAAAAATAAAATTAGCGAAAAAGAAAGGTGCACAAATTGTTTGTTTGCCTGAACTATTTCTAACGCATTATTTTTGCCAAGAAGAAAATCACGATAACTTTGCAATAGCAGAGAAGATACCTGGAAAAACTACAAATGCATTATGCGAGTTAGCAAAAAAAATAAGCGTAATAATAATTGTTCCACTTTTTGAAAAGAAAGTTTCAGGCCTTTATCATAACTCATGCGTTGTGATTGATGAAAAAGGAAAGATTTTTGGTCACTATAGAAAAATGCACATTCCTGATGATCCTCAATATTATGAAAAATTTTATTTCACACCAGGTGATTTAGGTTTTAAAAGTTTCAACACTAAGCACGGTACGATTGGAACTTTAATATGCTGGGATCAATGGTTTCCAGAAGCAGCACGTTTAACGGCTCTAAAAGGTGCAGAAATCATATTTTATCCAACAGCAATAGGCTGGCATTTACGTGAAAAGAAAGAATTTGGTAAATCACAATTAAATGCATGGCTTACAATTCAAAGATCGCACGCGATAGCAAATGGGGTATTTGTAGTTTCTGTTAACAGAGTAGGTATTGAAGGAAAAAAAGATAAATCTATCGAATTTTGGGGTAATTCAATCGTATTTGACCCTAATGGAAATATTATTGCAGAAGCTAGCAACGACAAGGAGGAAATAATTATCTGTAATATTGATCTAAGCAAAGTTGAAAAAGTAAGACAACATTGGCCATTCTTAAGAGATAGAAGAATTGATCAATACCACGGTTTATTAAAAAATCCTTCCGATGAATGAAAATCTGGCATCCTTGGGTTATAGAATGCCGGCAGAGTGGGAAAAGCAAAGCTCCACATGGTTAGCATGGCCACATAATAAAAATGACTGGCCTGATAAATTTGAAAATATTCCATCAACTTTCGCTAAAATAGCTTCAGCGTTATCTAAGGTTCAAAAAGTTGATATTTTAATTCAATCAAAAGCAGTTAAAAAAAATATTAAGAAAATCTTAATTAAAGAAAAAACAAATCTAAATAAGGTTAATTTTCATGTTATTAAGACAAATAGGGTTTGGACTAGAGATACGGGACCTATTTTTCTAGTAAATGATCTTTTGAAAAAAAAGATTATGACTAATTTTCATTTCAATGCGTGGGCAAAATATAAAGATTATAATTTTGACAATAATATAAAGCCACAAATAGCAAAAATTAAAAATATAGAATTGGTAGATATAAAAGCAAAAATTAAAAATAAAGTTAAAGATATTATATTGGAAGGTGGTGCGATTGACGTAAATGGAAAAGGAACTTTAATTGCAACAAAAGAATGCTTATTAAGTAAAATTCAAGAAAGAAATCCTGGGCTAAGTAGAGAAAAATTAGAAATAATCTTAAGCGAAAGTCTAAATATCAAAAATTTTATATGGCTTAATAAAGGTATTGTTGGTGATGATACACACGGTCATATCGATGACATCACAAGATTTTTTGAAGATGATAAAATATTTACAGCAATGGAATATAAAAAAAATGATGAAAATTATTCAGCTTTAAATGAAAATTTAAAAATCTTAAAAAAATCTAGAAATCATTTAGGCAAACAAAATACAATTGTAGAAATACCAATGCCATCACCTTTAATTATAGATGATACAAGAGTGCCTGCTAGCTACTTAAATTTTTATATAGCTAATAAAATTGTACTATTGCCAATCTTTGAAGATAAAAATGATGATAAAGCTTTTCAAATTTTAGAAAAACATTTTAAAGACAGAAAAATTATACCAATTAACTGTCGTGATCTTATTTGGGGATTTGGAGCAATTCATTGCATGACCCAACAAGAGCCGGCTATATAAGTTTTAAATTAACTAAATCTTTTTTTTGCCAGAATATGTCAACTGCAGCACCTTTATTTTCTAAATTATAGAAATTAATAGTAGCAGATAATCTTTCTAAAAAAACTTTTGCTATAAAAATGCCAAGGCCCATTCCTTCTTTATTGTTATCGAGATCTCTTTTATTAATATAAGGCTCTCCTAAAAATCCTAATATTTGTTTTGAAAAACCTACACCATCATCTTCAATTTTTATTCTCAACTCATCTTCGTTTGATAATAAAAAAATCTCAATTTTATTTGAAGAAAATTTTAAAGCATTATCAATAATATTCTTAAGACTATAAATAATCTCAATTTTTTTGGTAATTAAATAATCTTTTCTATAAGCTTCTGAATTAATAATAATTTTTTTCTTACTTAGATCTTTAAATGAATCAACAATTTCATGAACGATAATTTTAAATGACGCTTTATCAAAAAATTTATCCTCTTTTTCCGTATAAGGATTTTTTGATATCTGCTTTAATATATCGCTGCATCTTTTAGATTGGGAAATAAGCAAATCTAAATCTTGATTAAACTTCTTATTTACTCCTATTTCTTTTTTTAACTCTTTAGCAACTAACGATATCGTATTCAAAGGAGTTCCTAACTCATGAGCCGCTGCTGCTGCAAGGCCTCCTAAAGATTTTAATTCTTGCTCCCTTAAAAAGATCTGTTGCAAAACGTTAAAAGCTTCATTTCTTTGTGCGCTTTCCATCGCTAATCTTTGTGAATAAATAGCTAAAAATATTATTGCCGTACATAATGCTAATGCTGATCCTAAAATATAAAACTTTGGAAATAGGTAATTATTTTCAAGTCCAGGTAATTCAAAATAAAAAAATGATAATATAATAATTAATACAATTGATAGAAAACCTATAAGAACACTACTTCTTAGATTTAAAAATCCTGCAGCAATTGTAATTGGTGCAACAATTAATATTGAAAAGGGATTGGTTAACCCACCAGTTAAAAATAACAATCCGAATAGCTGAAATAAATCATAGAGAATGCTAAAAGTGGCTTGTTTATTGGATAATAAGTCCGTTTTTTTTGATCTCAGTTTAAGAAAGATATTAAGAAAAGATGAAAACAAAACTAATAAATAACAATACCCAATATTAAAACTAAAATTAAAATAAAAATATACAATCGATATTGTTGTAAACTGTCCAAAAATCGCAACCCAACGAATGTTGATTAGTGTTAAAAGTTTTATCTGATTATCATTTAGCTCTGGTAGTTTTGCTAAATTCATTAAACTAGATATCTAGATTATTTACATTAATAGCGTTTTTATTAATAAAATCTTTTCTTGGAACAACATCTTCACCCATTAAAATCTTAAAAATTTCTCTATCACGATCACCTGGGTTAGTAGTTTCATTGTCAACATCATTTCCAGAATAATTTACTTTTAACAATGTATTGTTTTCTGGATTTAAAGTTGTTTCCCATAACTCTTCTGGGTTCATTTCTCCTAATCCTTTAAATCTTTGGATAGATATAGATTTTTTACCCTCTTCTATTATTCTTTTCAAAAAATCTATTGGAGAATAAATTTCAATTTTTTCATTAGCTGAATTAATCATGTGACAATTTTTTCTAAAAATTTTCAACATATCGCCTAACTGGCTTAACTCTTCTACATGCTTGGTATCTAAAAAATCTAAACTTAATTTTTTAATAATAGATTCTTCATAATATTTTTTCTCTAAAATAAATGAATTTTCCTTGAATGATCCTGTCCATAAATTATTTTCCGCATTATTCCCAAATCTATTTAAATATTCTGCTGCTGCTTTTATGGCTCCTTCTTTTTTCTTACCATTAGAATCGTCTCTTATTAAAAAATCTTTTTTATCTTTATAAAAACTGCCAACCACAGTTAGAGCTTCGACTAATTCTTTATCAAAATCTTTTCCTAAATTTTTTATTCTTGAATCAAATCTTCTGCAGTATTTTACAATCTCACTAAAATTTTCTTCTTTTGCTTTTCCATTTTCTTCTGAGAAAAATTTTATATTATCTTTAGCTGTATCAATGGTAACATCAAAAAGCTCTTCATCGTTTTTAATGTAAGATATTTTTTTTCCGACTTTAATTTTATATAATGGTGGTTGCGCTATATAAATTTTTCCATTTTTAATAAGTTCATTAAAAGGTTCATTGTTAAAAAAAGTTAATAATAAAGTTCTTATATGAGATCCGTCAACATCGGCATCGGTCATAATAATAATTTTTCCGTATCTTAATTTCTCCAGACTAAAATCATCAAATCCGGTACCGATAGCGTTAATTAAAGTTATAATTTCGTTTGAAGAAAGCATTTTGGCATAAACTTTTTTTGCTTCCGCTGGATCTAACTTGCTTGATCCGTTATTTTTTGAATCAACATAGGTATTTAAAATCTTTCCTCTTAAAGGTAATACGGCCTGAAATTCCCTATTTCTTGCTTGTTTTGCAGATCCTCCCGCTGAATCCCCCTCAACTATAAATAATTCGGCTTTGTCCTTATCCTTTGTCTGACAATCGGCCAACTTACCTGGCAAACTAGAAATATCTAAAGCGCTTTTTCTTCTAACGCTCTCTCTCGCTTTTCTAGCAAGTTCTCTGGCTAGGGCTGCTTGTGAGATTTTATTTACAAGAGCTTTTGTAATCTTGTTATTTTGATCAAACCAAACTTCAAGTTTCTCATTAACTATTCCCTCTACTACCGGACGAACTTCCGATGAAACTAATTTTTCTTTAGTTTGAGATGAAAATTTAGGATCCTTAACTTTTACTGAAATTATGCTGTCAATCCTTCTCTAACATCATCTCCGGTTACAGAAATTTTTTCTTTCTTTAAAATGCTATTATCGACAACATATTTATTTATAGTTCTTGTTAATGCATTTCTAAAACCAACTAAATGTGTACCGCCATCTTTTTGTGGTATGTTATTTGTAAAAGTAACAATTTGTTCTTGATAACCGGCATTCCAAACTAGAGCTACTTCTAATTGAATGTCATTTTTACTTCCTGAAATATATATTGGTTTTGTAAAAAGATTTTCACCCGTTTCTGATTTAAGCTTTTCTTTATTTTTATCAAAATCAATTACAAATTCTGCAATACCACCCTCAAACTTATATTCAGATCTTTTTATTTTTTCTTCTCGCTTATCTTCTAGAATAATTTGAATACTCTTATTAAGGTAAGCTAATTCTTTAATTCTTTTTTTTAAAATATTGATATCAAATACTGTGGTAGTAAATATTTTTTTTGAAGGTAAAAAAGTTACTGAGGTACCATTTGCTTTTTTTGCATCACCAATTTGTTTTAAAGGTTTTGTAGTAACTCCATCTTTAAATTCTGCGAGATATTCTTTATTTTTTCTAAAAATATTTAATTTTAAATTTTCTGACAAAGCGTTCACCACTGAAACCCCTACTCCGTGCAATCCACCTGAAATTTTATATGAATCGTGATCAAATTTTCCACCAGAATGTAACTGGGTCATAATTACTTCTGCTGCAGATATTCCCTCTTCTTTATGCATATCAACAGGTATACCTCTTCCGTTATCCTCAACAGTGACGCTCTGATCTTTATTTAATGAAACATAAATTTCATTACAGTGACCCGCTAAAGCTTCATCTATGGAGTTATCAATAACTTCAAAAACCATATGGTGCAGACCAGTGCCATCATCTGTATCACCGATATACATTCCCGGTCTTTTTCTAACCGCATCTAAGCCTTTTAAAACTTTAATTGAGTCCGCTTCGTATGAATTATTTTGAGGTTTTTTTTGTAAATTTTCGGGCATTTATGAATTTTTTTTGAAGCCTTTTATAACATTTTTTATCCCTAATTAGGACAAGGTAATTGCTATAATTTTACAAAAAATGCTTTATTTTCAATAGTTTGGAACGGTTGTACGTTAGTTCCTGTATACCAAGTTTGCATCCCGATTTTTGCAATTTCATCGAAAAAAAGTTCAAGGTTTTTACCGTCAATGTGGGATGCAATTTCATCAAATAAAAGTATCGAATTTATATTTTTTGATTTCATTAACAAAATAAATGCCAATATTAATGATATTAATATTTTTTTTTGCTCACCCGTTGAGCAAAGGTCAGAATTTAATTTAGTTTCCTCATTAAAAAATTCAAAAATATCAAACTGTGGACCTACACTATTTCTTTTTATGATTTGATCAATCTCACGTTTTTCAAAATATTTATTTTCAAAAAATGTATGGAAGTCTTTTTCGCTAATATTTTGATCTAAATTATAAGAGTTCTTAATATTTAATTTAATTTTTAAAAAATTATTTAATTTTTTTGAAATAATATTATTAACATCTTTAATAAACGCTCTTCTATAAGTAAAAATATTCCACAATTCATTTATCATTTTCTTTTCTAAAATATTCAACCATTGTAAATCTTGATTTTCTTTTAATAATTGAATTCTCTCTTCTGAAAGTTTTTTAAAGTTACTTAAATTTTTTTTATAATCTAAATTGTAATTAGAAATAATTTTGTCTAGAAATTTTCTTTTAATACTATCTCCTTCGTACATAATTTTATCCATTTGGGAGTTAACCAAATAAAATTTATATCCTTAAAGACTTCAGCTAAGGAAGATTTGTTATTATCAATATTTAAATATTTTTTTACTTTATTTTCTTTTGATTCAAAAATTACGTCAACTTTGTAATCTTTTTTTTCATAACTAATTGTTGTGGAAATAATTGTTTTATCTTTAGAATCTTTTTTTATACAGTCCTCTATTAATGTTCCCCTAATTCCTTTTTTATCGGCAATGAGTGATATAGCCTCTAATACATTAGTTTTGCCACTACCATTTGGACCAATAATGCAAATGATCGGATGATTAGTTTTGAGCTCGGTAAAAGAATGAGATCTAAAATTCTGTAATTTTATATCTTTAATTAGGAACATTTAATCATGCCACTCTCATTGGCATGATAACATGTAAACTATTAATATCTGCAGGATCGTGAATTAATACCGGAGATGACGGATCTTTAGCATAAATCATCATATTTTTATCTTCAATAACACCGCCTACATCAATTAAATATTTAGAATTAAAACCAATTTCTAAATCTGGGCCGCTGTAACTTAAAATAATTTCTTCAACACCGTCACCTGCGCTAGGATCATTAACTAACAATTTTAAAATATCTTTATTCACCACAAGTTTTAAAGTCCCCTTACGATCAGATGACAATGAGTTAATCCTATCAATAGTAGAAATAAATGATGATAAGTTGACTGTTATCTTGTTGCTATTATCCGTTGGTATTACTTTTGAATAATCTGGGAATCTACCATCAATAACTTTAGAAATTAAAGTTATATCATTTATTGTAAATCTTATTTTAGTTTTGCTTGCAGTGATCTTAATTTCTGAATTCTCTTCCTGAAGTATAGTAACTAGCTCAAATAATGTTTTTTTAGGTAAAATAACAGCTTCAAAAGCCACATCTTTATCTAATACTAATCTGCTTTTTGATAATCTGTGCCCATCAGTTGCAACTGCTGAAAGATATAATTGATTATTCTCATTTGTTTTATGCAGGTAAATTCCATTTAAATAATGCCTAGTTTCATCGTTTGAAATTGCAAACTTAGTCTTATTAAGTAATTTTAAAAATACTGATGAACTAATTGCAAGAGCTTCTCCTTCAACATCGTCTTGAGTAATTGGAAAATCTTTCGGCGGTAAACATTTTAAATTAAAATTTGATTTTGCTGAAATTAAAGAAAGCTGACCTTCAGTTTTTTGGGAAATTAGTATTTCTGAGCCTGATGGTAATTTTCTAACTAAATCATAGATAACTTGTGCTGTTGTAGTTGTTGAACCCTCAGTAATAATTTCGCCTTTAATAACTTCAATAATAATAATATCTAAATCTGTAGCAGAGATTGTAATTTTGCCATTAGAAGCATCTAATAAAACGTTAGCTAATATTGGAATAGTATTTTTTTTCTCAACTATTCC
>B570J13886_100069_pt1 | contig 8750 bp, 6 predicted proteins | sample LakMenEpi20May10_FD_13886 | JGI IMG/M metagenome (IMG submission 13886)
TTGTTGAAGTAGACGTTCGGAATACGGACCTATTACAAAATCAGCAAATATTCACTAATTAAACGATTAGATTTTTCTAAAAATAATTCAATGTTTTCACATAGGGTCGAATTGAGGACCTTCAGCGTGTTAGGCTGACGTAATAACCACTGCACTATGGAAACTCCAATAATTAAGAGGAGAGTAAATACATTTTTTGTACCCAACGTTGGTTGTCTGGTTTTGTCCTTGAATCCCCTTTGTACAATAAAGAACCGTAAATGTTTTAATATTAATGAGCCTCTGTGGCCTAATGGATAAGACACCGGCCGGATTGCGAGTTCAAGTCCCGCCTGAGGTAGTAACGAAATGAAAAATAAGAAAGCATAATAACTCGGGGATGAATATCAGTGTTATTTCCAAAGGATTTTATTATATTGTAAACAAGTGAAGTTCTACCGGAACGCACCTTGAAAAAAAATCTATGCTTACTTCGAAATTGAGACTGGCTAATGTCAGGTCTCAGTAAACAACAAGCGAAATACGAATGTCTCGTTAACTATCGTGTTGTGCTTCTCTACAAGATTTTAAACACTATACACTCATGATCACTCTGTATAAAAAAATTACGAAGAATAGACCTAAAATCTAAGTAGTAATATAAAAAATAGATAATCTGCAAGAAGAAATATACCGCTTGTATCCAAATGCTTTTGATTTACTTTATATATACTACTACTACGCAGATAGTAGGATTCGAACCTACGCTCTAAGATAGAAACTGATTTCGAGTCAGTCGCCTTAACCTCTCGGCCATATCTGCATTTATTCCGAGTAAAAATAAAGCGATAAATCGAAATAAAAAGTTCTAATAATGAAAGAATCACTGTGGCCCGTAAGAGGATCGAATTCATGACCTCCGCGTTATTAGCACGGCGCTCTAACCAGCTGAACTAACAGGCCATTATGTCTAATTGAACGGATGCCAATCCATACCCCATATCTTGCACATAGTCATTCATCCATTGTCACTTAATTCCGGCTAAAGTCATTTGAAATTTTCTATTTAACAACGTTTACTTTATGTTGATGGCCGTGGCCGTATACGACCTTATTTTGATTCCTATAAAGACCCACTAAATGCTCTTCTTAACTTAGCCGGTGTCGAATAGTTCATTCAGTTTGGTGCTGGGTTACTCGTTCTTCCGTTACTGATCATTCTTGTATCTTTGTAGATATTAACATTCGCCCTAAGGCAACAGCCTGTGTGTATGCCTGTAATATCTCTTGATGTTTTTTTACTTGTAAAAGTATGTAATGCTACCTCAATCTTGATGAAATAAACATAATCGAACGAGCTCTGCGTTAAGTGAGCAACAAGTCTCTCACACAATAATAGTAATTGGCACTTCCAATCCACCATTCGTTTAAATATATGTTTTGCGAATCTCCGTCCGTCACTTTCTTCGGTGAAACCTTCAAAGACATTACAATTTTTTTTTTCGAATGGGTGAAATGGTCGTATTTTTCACGAACATTTCTTTTGATATCCATAGAATCCACATAAAAGAATAATGTGGATATTAAATGTTGGCCTCTAGAATACAATTTAATCGTGGCGGGACTCGAACCCGCAATTTTCGGATGACCATCGGATGATCATAACCATTTAATTAGAAGTCCGACGCCTTATCCATTAGGCCACACGACCATTAACGACTAATTGTGGGGTTAGTCTATTGATTTTACTTGTTTCTACTCATAATCATTAAAAGCATGAAATTTTATATTTATAGCCAAAATAATATCCTGAGGCAGTTGTGGCCGAGTGGTTAAGGCGATAGACTTGAAATCTATTCCTCTATGAGGGCGTAGGTTCGAACCCTACCAACTGCGTTATTTTGGAATTTTCTTAATTTGTCACTATTTCAAGTGTGAGTTTTCATTTCAATCAATCGCGTAAACGTAATACTTGACAAAATGATATGATATAAGAGATGTAAAGTGGAATTGTAGTTTACTAACGTCGTGGGACCTATCCCAAGCCCTGTCACTGGACAAGATTTTACATTTCTGGTTTATCAGAGCTATTGTCTTTTCCTTTTTATTATTTATTTAAACCTCATATTTATTTGAAAAGAAAGAAAAAGGGGACGAAATGTAATAGAAAAAGAAGCTCTGGTTCCTTTTTTACAACCTTCATAGTTTTGGCATTATTTGTCGAATATTTCTTATACAGGGTAGGTACAGACACATGCCGCAGTCATAAAATGATCATTTGATCGACATGTTTGAAATCCAACCATCTTTGGATTAAAGTAACCCGGTTAGCTCAGATGGTAGAGCGCGGGACTTTTAATCCTGAGGTCAGTCCCTTATCGGGCGCGGCATTTCATTTTGGAATAATTTTAAAACGTCCACTTTATTTTAAAAGGCAGAATTTATCTAGTGTGTGATTGTTGTTGGGAAAGAAAGAATTCGTTTGTTTAAAAATTTACATTCAGCTAAATGAGCATTCATGGATTTACTCGCGCTTGTCGATTTTGTTTGACATAGAATTTAGACAATTAGGCCTCTGTGGCGCAATTGGCTAGCGCGTTCGGCTGTTAACCGGAAGGCTGGTGGTTCAAGCCCACCCAGGGGCGTGAAAATCAAAATTGAAGTTTATATGACATGTTTTTGCAACTTTATTCATTCCTTGGATATTTTACCTTAATGGAGGTTTCAAATGTCATGGACTCTATTCTGTTTGGGCTTCTTTAAGAATGGACACTATGATTACAATCAATCTTGCTGAAGAAAAATACCAGCTGCTGTACCCTCCAAATGTTTCAGCATACTCAGACTCTTCATATACTCAGACCTTTTTTAGCTCTCGTACACAAACATGTCCGACCGAAGCTCGTCAAGCAGTCCAAGCAGTTCGTCGGACTCGAGTACATCCTCGGATGATAATTCATCTAAGGCGAAGAAGTACGCCTACTCTTCAGGTAATTGCAAGAAATTATCAAAGTGGCTAATCACGGGCCTAAAGGAGCAAGAAGTCAAGAAGGCTAGAGAAGCCTTTCAACCCAAGTTCAAAAAGAAGGAAGACCTCCTCTGCAATCCCGTCTTGGACGAGGCCTTCTAGCTCCGTTTAAAAGAAACCAAGCGCTCGACGGCGTCGAAATCCAACATCGACACCAAAGAAAGAGAATATCGTAAGCTTTCATTCAAGATTTTAGATCTAGCTAAACCGCTCCTTTTTCTTAACGGGCGCACACNGGAAAGAAGAAAATACAANTCGGACGTCAAGGCAATCCAGNCGNCAGTCAAACTTTGGGCAGCGCTGTTCAAGGATGTTCTCTTTACCCGAAGACACAATATTCTTTCCCAAATCTACCCGGGATTCCTCAATCTTCTAGACGACCCCAAGAGCCTTAAGGGAGGTGAGCAACTGTTCGGTCCGCAGTTTCTGGTCAAGCTGGTGTCACAAGCAAAGGTCCAGTCGACGTTGAAAGACATCAATTCTCCTGGTTCAGCCCAGCCGCCCACCGGCCCTCAACCTAGCAACCCACCGAAGGAACCGGCTAATTTTAGAAGACCACCGGATGGACAAAAAGAGTATGATAATTTATCTTTCGCATTCTCGTCATGTTTTGGAGGTCGGATCGGTCGTTTTATTGAGGGTTGGCGCGCAATCACCAACGATCCTTGGATTTTGGAATCAGTGGCGGGAAGTGTACGTTTAGAATTCAATTCGAACCCAACACAATTTACGGTTCCGCGTAACGCAGTCATGGGATCTGATCAAGAGGCACTGTGCAACGAAGAGGTGCGAATGCTGCTGGAAAAAGGAGCGATCAAAGAAACAGATAGTGCGGGTTTTATTAGTGGCATTTTTCTGATTCCCAAAAAATCGGGTGGCTTTCGCCCGATCATTAACTTAAAAAAATTGAACTCTTTTGTCGTCTACCGGCACTTTAAGATGGAAGGTGTCAGCACGGTGAAACAGCTAATTAGGAAGGGAGATTTCATGGCCAAATTAGATCTTAAAGACGCGTATCTAACCATTCCCATGCACCCTGTGTACCATGTCTGGCTTTGTTTTAAATGGGGCGGAAAGACCTTCGAATTTGTGTCCCTTCCTTTTGGATTGTCATCAGCTCCGTAAGCGTTCACCAAGATTTTACGTCCCGCAATAGCTCACCTCAGGTGCCTTGGTATTCGTCTGGTTGTCTACTTGGATGATATCCTAATTGTTCACTCATCGGAGGCAGGGGCAAGAAAAGACGCGTGTATTGTCAGAAGACTCTTAGAATCTTGAGGTTCTTCCATAAACGAAGAAAAATCGATAGAAATACCAGCCCAAACGATGGAATATATTGATATAAATCAGGGCCACTGGGCGTCCGAATCTACTTTCGCTAAATTTTACCGGCGCGAAAGAACGAAAGAAAAGCGGATCGAAATAGAGGCCCTTCTGCAAGTGTCGGAGGATGATTCCGACTAACGGTTACTCTTTTCGGCTTTGAAGACACAGTTATTGTCGAAGTGAGCGAAGCGAACGAAGAACAATTAAGATTGTTTGAAAGCAGTGAAGACAATAACTGTCTTCATTCCCACCCGCCCAATTAGCAATGGAAGTTTGTTTGTAACTAATTTTCCCTTTTGTGATTCTGTTTACAGGCGCGGTCACTATGCTGGAAACTCCGGAAAAATTCGGGGATCAAGAAGAAGACAATAGAGGATGGATTTCAAGAATTATTCAGGATGAAAAAAGGTTCTGAATATATGAAGGGGGCGTCTCACCAAGTGGATGCTCCCCCATCCTTTATTTTAAAAATTTATGTTTGCTTAGAAACAGCTGATAATAAAGGGTCACCACAGTTATTATCTTCACTGCTTCCAAACAATCTTAATTGTTCTTCGTTCGCTTAACTCACTCGAACAATTATCAATTACAATCAATCTTTCAGTTGGATTTCTATCATTGCCAACATGAGTGTTATGCTGAAGAAAAAGACCAGCTGCTGTACCCTCCAAATGTTTCAGCATAAATAGTTTCTTTCCTGCGTCTTCATTAGGATACAGTCTGAGGTTTTGTTCACATCACCAGATTCAATCGTAAGCAGAATGATCCTTCAGGTTGCACGAATTTTTGTCTTCAAAATACATAGAAAAATATTGTGAAAATAATGTAATTCTTCCCTTGTTTCCACCCAGGATTGAACTGAGGACCTTCAGCGTGTTAGGCCGACGTGATAACCACTACACTATGGAAACTACATAATGAAATGTGTTTTTCTCTGGTTATATGGTGTCTCATTTTCGGTGTCAAACCCCAAAAGGGCAAACATAATGCGCCCAACGGGGGGCTCGAACCCCCGACCCTGAGATTAAGAGTCTCATGCTCTACCGACTGAGCTAGCCAGGCCACAATNTCAAATCTATTTTTACTATATATGTGGGGAAATATTTATGTTTTGGTTCCGATCAGGACACATCATACAACCATTATATTGGACTCAGAGAGGGTTTGCCAGTGCAATTCATGGAGGACACTCGCACTACACAGGGGATGCTTAGAGGAACACTGATGTGCATCAATAGACTTTGACCAGAATATAATTTTGGGCTGCGGGCATAGTAGATTTAGTCGGTGTTTTCGCGTATCGCTGCAAAGGCCAATCTTTGGCCATCTCTGACTCCCACACTTTTTGGATGACCAACCAGTCTCACCAAGCTAGAGTTTATAGTTTTATACTACCCCCCAGAAAAATCAATATGCTATTAAAGGTGCATTCACATTGGCACTAACGTAATGTTACGGATAATTGTTTCGCAATGTAATTTGACAGAATAGTCTGTAACATAGCATCAGGTTGCAGGAAGCTCCGTACCTAGGGTAGCTGAACAAGGGGTTTGAAACTTCCTGCCACCCTGCGCTATGACACAAATTCCTCCACTGGTGGCGTGGCGATATATTTCACTGGATTCTGTACTATTGCGTTAATTCATGTGTGAATTTTGAATGTAAACTTAACAGACTTGGGCTTCTTTTGTTTACTTTTTATAACAGGGGTTGTATTTTAAACGCTTACGGCTTACACTTGAAACTGAACTGGGACTTGAGTGACATGTTACTAGTTAGGAAAACGACTGAGTCAAGTGCAGGATTTGTTGAAGTAGACGTTCGGAATACGGACCTATTACAAAATCAGCAAATATTCACTAATTAAACGATTAGATTTTTCTAAAAATAATTCAATGTTTTCACATAGGGTCGAATTGAGGACCTTCAGCGTGTTAGGCTGACGTAATAACCACTGCACTATGGAAACTCCAATAATTAAGAGGAGAGTAAATACATTTTTTGTACCCAACGTTGGTTGTCTGGTTTTGTCCTTGAATCCCCTTTGTACAATAAAGAACCGTAAATGTTTTAATATTAATGAGCCTCTGTGGCCTAATGGATAAGACACCGGCCGGATTGCGAGTTCAAGTCCCGCCTGAGGTAGTAACGAAATGAAAAATAAGAAAGCATAATAACTCGGGGATGAATATCAGTGTTATTTCCAAAGGATTTTATTATATTGTAAACAAGTGAAGTTCTACCGGAACGCACCTTGAAAAAAAATCTATGCTTACTTCGAAATTGAGACTGGCTAATGTCAGGTCTCAGTAAACAACAAGCGAAATACGAATGTCTCGTTAACTATCGTGTTGTGCTTCTCTACAAGATTTTAAACACTATACACTCATGATCACTCTGTATAAAAAAATTACGAAGAATAGACCTAAAATCTAAGTAGTAATATAAAAAATAGATAATCTGCAAGAAGAAATATACCGCTTGTATCCAAATGCTTTTGATTTACTTTATATATACTACTACTACGCAGATAGTAGGATTCGAACCTACGCTCTAAGATAGAAACTGATTTCGAGTCAGTCGCCTTAACCTCTCGGCCATATCTGCATTTATTCCGAGTAAAAATAAAGCGATAAATCGAAATAAAAAGTTCTAATAATGAAAGAATCACTGTGGCCCGTAAGAGGATCGAATTCATGACCTCCGCGTTATTAGCACGGCGCTCTAACCAGCTGAACTAACAGGCCATTATGTCTAATTGAACGGATGCCAATCCATACCCCATATCTTGCACATAGTCATTCATCCATTGTCACTTAATTCCGGCTAAAGTCATTTGAAATTTTCTATTTAACAACGTTTACTTTATGTTGATGGCCGTGGCCGTATACGACCTTATTTTGATTCCTATAAAGACCCACTAAATGCTCTTCTTAACTTAGCCGGTGTCGAATAGTTCATTCAGTTTGGTGCTGGGTTACTCGTTCTTCCGTTACTGATCATTCTTGTATCTTTGTAGATATTAACATTCGCCCTAAGGCAACAGCCTGTGTGTATGCCTGTAATATCTCTTGATGTTTTTTTACTTGTAAAAGTATGTAATGCTACCTCAATCTTGATGAAATAAACATAATCGAACGAGCTCTGCGTTAAGTGAGCAACAAGTCTCTCACACAATAATAGTAATTGGCACTTCCAATCCACCATTCGTTTAAATATATGTTTTGCGAATCTCCGTCCGTCACTTTCTTCGGTGAAACCTTCAAAGACATTACAATTTTTTTTTTCGAATGGGTGAAATGGTCGTATTTTTCACGAACATTTCTTTTGATATCCATAGAATCCACATAAAAGAATAATGTGGATATTAAATGTTGGCCTCTAGAATACAATTTAATCGTGGCGGGACTCGAACCCGCAATTTTCGGATGACCATCGGATGATCATAACCATTTAATTAGAAGTCCGACGCCTTATCCATTAGGCCACACGACCATTAACGACTAATTGTGGGGTTAGTCTATTGATTTTACTTGTTTCTACTCATAATCATTAAAAGCATGAAATTTTATATTTATAGCCAAAATAATATCCTGAGGCAGTTGTGGCCGAGTGGTTAAGGCGATAGACTTGAAATCTATTCCTCTATGAGGGCGTAGGTTCGAACCCTACCAACTGCGTTATTTTGGAATTTTCTTAATTTGTCACTATTTCAAGTGTGAGTTTTCATTTCAATCAATCGCGTAAACGTAATACTTGACAAAATGATATGATATAAGAGATGTAAAGTGGAATTGTAGTTTACTAACGTCGTGGGACCTATCCCAAGCCCTGTCACTGGACAAGATTTTACATTTCTGGTTTATCAGAGCTATTGTCTTTTCCTTTTTATTATTTATTTAAACCTCATATTTATTTGAAAAGAAAGAAAAAGGGGACGAAATGTAATAGAAAAAGAAGCTCTGGTTCCTTTTTTACAACCTTCATAGTTTTGGCATTATTTGTCGAATATTTCTTATACAGGGTAGGTACAGACACATGCCGCAGTCATAAAATGATCATTTGATCGACATGTTTGAAATCCAACCATCTTTGGATTAAAGTAACCCGGTTAGCTCAGATGGTAGAGCGCGGGACTTTTAATCCTGAGGTCAGTCCCTTATCGGGCGCGGCATTTCATTTTGGAATAATTTTAAAACGTCCACTTTATTTTAAAAGGCAGAATTTATCTAGTGTGTGATTGTTGTTGGGAAAGAAAGAATTCGTTTGTTTAAAAATTTACATTCAGCTAAATGAGCATTCATGGATTTACTCGCGCTTGTCGATTTTGTTTGACATAGAATTTAGACAATTAGGCCTCTGTGGCGCAATTGGCTAGCGCGTTCGGCTGTTAACCGGAAGGCTGGTGGTTCAAGCC
>B570J13886_100071_pt1 | contig 8666 bp, 9 predicted proteins | sample LakMenEpi20May10_FD_13886 | JGI IMG/M metagenome (IMG submission 13886)
GGCACGTGGCATGCTTGGCATGCTTTCTTGCGGCCGGAATTCCGAGGGTGTCCTATCCCCCCGTGCCGTGCTTCATCTGCCGAGGAAACGTGACCAGCCTCAAGAAAGTTATCCTTCCTGCGCTGTACTAAAAGTACATCTCTATGGCGAATTGCGAATGTTATCTATATTGCAAAATGTATGATTTTCCATTTCGTTGCCAATAAATATAAAAGATCTCATCTCTTTGGATTTCTCAATGTCATCCTTCTACTTACTACCTATGGAGTCTTAATTTGGTAAAGTTGGGAATGATGTAATATTGTTAATGATAATTTTAGGTGAGTTATTGGGGTTTCAATGTTTGCAGAGTCTGCAAAGGTATTCTTACTTTTTTATAGTCTTACTATCCTTAGGCTCTTACTAAAGGCATTTGGTAAGGGCAATACCACATAACTATGGCGTGAAATTGCTATATTTAAAGAATATGTATAATTTACGATTTTAATTTCTAAAAGTTTAGTACAGAAGTAGTAACTGCAATAACTTGCCCATTTACTCATTTTTAATCCGATTAATTAACAAATCTTATGTTGGGAAGGAGGGGACTCCATACTTAATGAAAGCCTTTTCAGTTTTTGAATTTTGAATTTCCCGCTCATAGTGACACGCACGCCTTCCTTTTGTGTTGCCAGTTAGTTGGTTAGTCAGCTGTTTGTGGCGTCCTTTTTTTTAGTCTGTTTTGAATTCATTTCTTCTGTGGAAGCTCTCGAGCTAAGAACGAAATTCCTTATGGCGGATTTCTCATTTGTCCCCGGCCTTAAGGTGGGTAGTGAACTTCTCCTGTCAATGGGGAAGCTTTATGTCAAACAGAAGTCGACCATCAAGAAAACCTACTACCGATGTAGGAAATGGGGCAAAAGTTCAGGGTGTCCAGGCAGTGGGTACATTTGTGCCGAAGACCTACGTTTTCATCTATTTCCTCCTGAGATCCACACCTGCCTGGACAACGAATTGACGGCCGCGGAGCTGAAGTTGAGAACAAAGTTGAAGGCAAAAGCTGAGGAAGCTCACTCAGATCTGTCGATTATCTACCACGACATCACGGCGAACGAAGATCCAAACCTTGTTGCCAAACTACCCTACAGTAGTGCGAAGCAATCACTGAAGAGGTCGAGATCAAAACTCTTTCCTTCCGGAGTTAGGGATCCACCTGCCGTTGAGCGGTACTTGGAATCGGGCGCATCTCCGGCATCAGGGTTTTACCAGAGAACGGTCAAAATTTTCTCAAACGGCCAAGAAGAAATGGGCATTATATTGCGGAGTCTGGACGTGGTTGACAAAGTTACTCCGGCAACCCACACGTTCTTGATGGACGCCACATTCAAATGCGCCCCGCCCGGATTCTATCAGGCCTTTACGATGGCCGCCGACGTTGAGGGGGTCACTGGTCTGCTCTTCGTCGTCCTCATGACGAAGAAAGTCGAGCCGCTGTACGTTCAAGTTCTTCATGCAATTCGCGAAGACTTCCCACAGCTGCAGCCCAAGACCATCATCGGCGACTACGAAGCAGCTATGATGTCGGCAGCGAAAGCAGTCTTCACTGAAGCAGAAATCGCCGGGTGTCAGTACCACTTCTCTGACGCCTTGAACCGGAAAGCCCGCAACCCAGGTTACTACGTTTGTTTCTAAATTCTAAACTCTCTATTCTAAATCGTTAAGAACTGTTAACCTACCTATGGATAGGTACCTATGGAGTTTCAATGTCTTATCCGTACTTTATTTATTACTTGGAAATCAAACTTGTCAAATCAAACTTAAATACCGATTATTTCATTTCTTCTTACAGAAGTGGGTATCTTTGGGCACATCACCACGGAGCCTAGAGCCAATGCTCTTTTTAGACTCTATTTGGCGTTGCCGTTTCTGCCCCCCAAGCAGTTCATTCCGCGTCTCCGGGTAATGGTGCAAGACATCCGAACGCTTCCCGCACAATGCAGGCCCGGATTTCTAAAGTTCCACAGGTACGTGTACAACTATTGGGTCAAACAAGGTTCGGCCAGAGAGAATTTCTGTTTTCGATCGCGCAAGACGAACGAATAACGCTTTAGAAGGTATACACGCGACGATGGCCAAGCGAATGGCGGTGCACGGCAATATCTTCAAACTCATTCACGATCTTGACGTCCAGATCTGGAAGCCGACAGAGGCCAAACTCAAAGCGCCTCCAGTGGCCGTCGGAGCCAACGCTCAGTCAAGGGGACAGAGGCTTCGCGAAAGGTAAAGCAATGGTCAATTGATTTCGTAAAATACCTACGGCATTTGGGGATTTCCTCTTTGATTTAATTATTTCCCACTTCGTTACTTCATGACTTTACTTCAAATTCAATTAGTTATTCGTTTAATACCTACCTACGGCATTTGTCCTCATTTATTTCCGACTTAGTTACTTACTTACGGGTTACTTTCTAACTGACTTTACTTCAAATAAAATTTGTTTTCGTTATTTCGTTAAATACCTACGGCATTGGTCCTCATTGATTTCTTACTTACTTACTTACTTACTTACTTACTTACTTTCTAACTGACTTTACTTCCAATTAAATTCGTTTTCGTTAAATACCTACGGCATTGGTCCTCATTGATTTCTTTTTCCGCAGGTCCATACATGATCTGGAAGATCTGTACGTCAGGAAGCTAATCACCATCTCCCGATTCCACGTTCTCGCTTCTCAACTCTTTCACACATACACAAGAAAGCTGCCCCGAGCAGAAGGAGACGTGCTAGCAGAAGAATTCGTCGACGAAATTGACTTCCGATTGAGTCCCGTGACAGTGACGTACGCCGGCGACGAGGATTTTGCGCCTGAAGAGGAATGGTCGGACCTTGAATCTATCGGTGACGATTTGGAAGATCTGGACCTGGAAGACTCGTTAAATGTGCAAGCCGAAAAAGCCGCAGAGCACATGGCTCAACTTGTACCCCAGTGTCCTATCTGTTTGCAAGAGATCGTCGACTCTGTCATCACGACCTGCGGTCACCAGGGGTGTTACCAGTGCTTCTTCGACGCAGGTCTATTCAGAAAAGTTGACCCCTTGCCAAGGTGTCCTTGTTGTCGTTCCGTCATTGTCGACATCATAAGGATGTTCAAACCAAACATGATTCGCAGAGAAGCCGCAATTGACGCTCAAGCTGAACGTGAACAACGTGAGGAAGCCGACGTCATGGATGCCGACAACGACCTAGATCCAAGCTTGCCCGGTAAGACAAACTACCTATGCCATTTGTTTTTTGCGATCTTAAATTAACTTTAAGTTTAAATTCGGACTTTTAACTTCAACTGCATTGCAACTTTACTTTTACAGCTTTACTACTTTAACTTTTACTGTCCCATTTCACCTATTTCACTATGGTTTATTCATTACTTTTCCAGGAAGCCAAGCCAGCCAAGATCGGATCGGACGTCGCGGAAGAGGAGGATCGCTGGGCGGTCAAGGACGTGATCAAGCTGACGAGACAGACAACGATGCCGGTAAGTTATTACGATATACCTATGGCATGAGTAATTGAATCCAAATTTTGACTTTAAGTTTAAGGATTAACTTCAACTTCAACTTTAACTTTAACTTTAACTTAACTTTTTCTTTTAACTTACTTTTTACTTTAACTGGCTAATTTTAAGTGTAACTTAACTATCAACTTTTCGCATTTCACCTAACTATGGTTTTTTTTTTTTACTTTTCCAGGAAGCCAAGCAAATCGCATCTGGATTCCACGTCGCGGAAGAGGATCGCGCGGCTCTCGGGGAGGCGGGCAAGGACGCGCCCGTCCAATTCGACAAAGTCAGGACCCTCCAGCACGGTTGGGGCGCCCTAAGAAGGCTAGGGTGGCTCCTCCTGTACGTGGAGGTGGAACCCGTCATGATCCCTTCTTGAATCCGATTCCTGGTCCGTCATGGGCCATGCAGGCTGCTTCTACTCAGGTCCCTCCGGCGGCGGCGGCGGCAGGATCAGCTCCTACTGTACGTGGAGGTGGAACACATCATCAGACCCGTCATGATCCCTTCTTGAATCCGATTCCTGGTCCGTCATGGGCCATGCAGGCTGCTGCTGCTCAGGTCCCTCCGGCGGCGGCGGCAGGATCAGCTCCGAATCAGGACTCGGGCTCCAGACGAGTGGCTGTCTTGTCACAAAATACAGTCTCCCAAGTCTCCCAATCTCCCTGGTCACCAGGTGATGATTTGACCGACGACATGTTTGCCGACGTTGGAGAAGAAAATGATGTTGGAAATTGGGGAAATTGGAATTAGTAGCTTACTTAACTTTAAAAGTTAAATTTCTATGTTTCGCTTCTTGAATTCTTGAATAAAGTTCAATTACCTACTTATGGATTCCTTATTTTCACATATTCTGAACTTAAGTCAGTTAATTATTTTAGTAAGTTAAGGGAGGACCCTTTAAACTGTTAATTACTTTTCTTTTATTAGTTTATTACTTATTCTTTTGTACTTTTGTTCTTCTCTTCCTAATTTAATGTAGTTCAAACTACCTATGGAATTATTGGATCACTGTCTTTGTTTAAATTTGGCGGTTAAACCGTTAAATTCTGCATTCTGTAGTACTACCTTAGGAATTATTTCGATTTAACTTTCTAAGTTGAATTTTGGCGGTTAAATTTCTTGCTTGGGGCATGCGGGAGCAAGCACGCCCGCAGTTGGAGGGAAAGTTGGGAACTGTATAAAGCAAAGTTACCACTATTTAGGTTATTGTTATTACTTTAAGTAGATGAACGCTGTTAACTTTTAAGGTCACTGTGAACAGGAAGTCTGTTTGGACGCCAGCGATATAATTATATTATTTTTTGCAACAACTATTGGGAATAATTATTTCCCGAAAAATTATAAAAGTATTAGTTCCTAACAGAGTTCCTAGCTGACCACACAGCTTGTTGGTCAGCTGTGTGTTTATAAAAGCCCTATAAAAGGTTGGTTTGACGCCGAGCCGCTCACATGACTCAAGAAAATTTTTGAAGAAGGACCTACCTACTGCATCCCATCCAGAGCCGAAATCCCTCAGAAATGCCGCCAAAACCGAAAAAGAAAGTTGGCTTGAAGCCAAGGAAGGTAAAGATCAGATTTTTGATAAATTATTATTACTTATTATTTGATTACTTGATTGATGGTTTAAAGTTTGTGTTTTAACCTATTTATTTTGACTTTTTAACAAACAAACTGAAGCAATTAACTTCCCACTTATGCTATTATTTCAGTTCATTTACTTTATTAACGTTAAAATGGTTTTACTTTCCTAACTATGGCTATTTGTAATTATTGCTCGTCATCTTTTAGGTAGCCACCTATGCTACTTCAGTTTTTTAACTTTATTTTGGCGTGGCGGTTAAATTTGTTTTACTTCTGACCTAACTATGGCTATTTGTAATTATTGCTTGTCATCTTTTAGGTAGCCACTCCCGGCTCGCAGCCTCAGCAACCAGCACAGGATTCGACCGAAACCGAACAAGATGATCCGACTATGGACGTTGTCCAAGATCCTCAGGGTGTTGTCCAAGCTCCGCAAGATGATCCAACCCAGGATGTCGGTCACGACGATCAGCCTGAAGAAGCAGAAGCAGCAGAGGAGGAAGACTCTACTCCAAAGCCTAAGAAGCGTTCCCCGCCTTTGAATACCCTCTGCGTTGGATGCCGGCATTACGTGCTCAAGACGGACCTGCCCAATCACGAGTGTCGTTTGCCGCCCTTTCTCAGAATCGATTTCAAACCTACTCCAGCGGTAAGCTTTATTACCTTATTACCTTTTTGAAATTTGGCTTCTTTAGTTCTTAGCTTAGCTTAGCTAAGCTTAGTTCTAAGTTTAAAATATGAACTGTTAAACTCATTATTGGGACCCTCATTGTTTACATTATTTGTATTATTTCTGAAAACCGCTTACTTAACTGTTGAACTCCATAGTTAGTTCCCTGTCTATGCGATTACCTTTTTAAAGTTTAGATTTAGAACTTTAACCTCTAACTTAAACTGCATTCCCCTAATTATTTCCAAACCTTTCAGACCATGAGAACCCCAAGATGTCTTTGTGGCAGAGGCAATCCGGACAAGAGTCACCTGGCAAACTGCTACTTCTGCACAACCTGCAATCGTTGGGCCACTAACAAAACCCGCCATGATGAGTACTGTCTGAATAGTGTCAGGGGAACTCGAGAGAACCCAGAGAAGTTGTTCTGCCCTTACTGCCACGATACATTCTCAGTGAGTGCCTACCCGAAGCACCTCCGTAGGAAGCATCCTGAACAACCATTCGTCAAGGGCGAGTACTGGCGCGCCGAGTTTGATGATCCGGATTACGTACATGAATGGGTTTCCGCCGGTCAGTCCCAGGCACTGGAAGAGGCGAGTAGATCAGCTGCAGCCGGCCCTCAAGCTGAGGCTTCGTCACCGACCTCTACACCCTCAGGGACTCCAGCATCTGCCGCTCTGTCTCAACCTAAAGCTGGCTCTTCGGGCGTTAAGAAGGAGAAGAAGTTGTCTCTGTCACTGAAAAAGGTAATATTATTTTAACTGTTTATGTCCATAGTTAGTTAGTTAGTTAGTTTGTTAGCTTACTTAATATAAACTTTAATTATAACTTTTTACTTAAAAGGTTAGGTTCAACTAAATTAGAATTTGTTCATAGTTAGTTACTTAAAGTTAAACCTTAACTTACAGCCTTAAACTTAACACTAAAATAGGCACTTACTCCCACTTTTTCGTTCTCGTTTTCAGTCTCGTCTCGTTACTCCGTCAGATAGTGACGAGGACTCTGATGAGTCCAAGTCGCGCCGGCAAAGGAAGCGAGCCAAGGCCAAGGCCAAGGCCTTGAAGCTGTCTTCTAGTGACGAGTTCGTGGAGGAAGTCAAAAACACTCCGGCGGAGAAAGGGAAGGGAAAAGGAAAGAAGAGCAAGACTTCTACTTCAGAGCCAACTGTCAATGCTCCAGCCGTCAATGCTCCAGCCGTCAATGCTCCAGCCGTCAATGCTCCAACCGTCAATCCTCAGACACGGAAACGAGGACAGCTCGCCACAAAAGCCGACACTGATGCCACCCCAAAGAAGCAGAAGGTTGAAGAAGCTACAAGACGAAGTGGGCGTCTGCAGGTACAAAGAAATAATTCTTTACTTGAACTTAAACTTAAACTTAAACTTAAACTTAAATTTAAACTTGAACTTAAACTTAAACTTAAACTTCAACTTAAACTTAAACTGAAACTGAAACTGAAACTTAAACTTAAACTTAAACTGAAACTTAAACTTAAACTTAACTTTTAGTTGACTTTTAACTTTAACTTTCCCACTTTTTTCACTTTAACGTTAAAGTATTTCCATACCTATGGCGGTTTTCTCATCTGTTATGCAGTACAAATTTTCTCATTCATTTTCAGCAACGTCCGGCGAGGGATGAGGACATGATGGAAGTTGTCGAAGTCGAAATGATTTTTGACCGTGTCAACATGGGTGGAGCTACAACCCAGCATGATGAAGGAACCTCCACCTTGAGGCCACCGTCCGAAACTGCAAGCAGTCCCAATTCGACAGAAGAAGTCATTGAGAGAAAGAGTCAGGAGTTAACCATTGAAGAAGCCGAAGGGATCGACCGTCTTCTGTTTCCTCCGGCCGTTGATCCTCCACCAGCTGATGCATACCCTAACCTTGATGCGACCCTCACCCACGATGCCACGATCATGGTGGACGACAGTGCGATTGTCGCCGTTCGACCTCCTTCAAAGGTAGATAATGTTTTGTTGGTATGTCTGTGTTAGTTAGTTAGTTAGTTAATTCGTTAGTTAGTTAATTCGTTAGTTAGTTAGTTAGTTAGTTAGTTANTTACTTACTTACTTACTTACTTACTTACTTACTTACTTACTTACTTACTTACTAACTTAATCGTTTTGTTAATACCTATGGCGCACTGTTTAGTTTTTTAAGTAGAATTTAAAAATTTACAAATTCCCATTTCGCAGGCAACCAAACCCTCTCCTGTCCTGGAAGAACAAGATGAAACAGAGGAAGTCGAAGAAGAGGAAGTCGAGGAGGAGGAAGATAAAGTGGAAGAAGAGGAAGAAGGCGAGGAAGACGATGATCCGGAAGAAGAGGACAAGGACGATCAAGAAGAAGAGAAAGAGGACGATCCGGAACAAAAGGAAGACAAGCAAGCTGTTCCAGAGGAAGAGGAAGGGGAAGGCGAGGAAGAGCAGGAAGAAGAAGGGAATTCGGATTCGACTGTTATCTGCTTGTCATCAGGAGAAGCATCTGACAAGGCTAATGCATCCATCATGGATGCAGATAGTGCCATTACAGTCGCTGGACCAAAGGTTCCCAAGGTACGATGTATTCCTCTTATTAACTCACTATAAATTCATTTATTCAGTTTCTTTTAGTAGATGTTGATTCGTAACTAAAAAGTTATGCAAACTCACTATGGCGTCACGGACTTGTCAATAAAAGTTGATTTTGTTCCTTTTCTTAGGCCAGCAAGCACATCACTCCAGAGAAAAAGAAGCGGGAGTTTGATAGTGAAGCTTCGACAGATTCGCCGCCAGGTTCGCCGATGGGCCTCCGACTATCCGATTCGCCGCCAGGTTCGCCGATGGGCCTCCGACTATCCGATTCGCCGACAAAGCCTGTGGACGTGGC
>B570J13886_100073_pt1 | contig 8604 bp, 7 predicted proteins | sample LakMenEpi20May10_FD_13886 | JGI IMG/M metagenome (IMG submission 13886)
GAATACAATGAACTGAACCCAATGGCTGTATTTTTGATTCCATCTGTATTTGAAAACAGGGAATTGTTTCCCACAGAAACACTTGTACTTACGTCGACCATAAAAAATGAATTTCCAGTTGACGATAAGTATTTTAATTTCAAAACTTTCGATGTCTTATCAAAAGTAAAAGATGAATCTCCTCCTAACAAATTTGCATTATTGAACTGTACCTGTTTATCCGAACCACCGACAGAAAGAGAACCAGCACCTGTTGTCCATGATAATGTCCCTGTGCCGTCAGTAGATAAAACAGAACCATTCGAACCTCCGGTCGATGGTAAAGTTAGAGTATAACCGGTAACAGCAACTATTCCATTTCCAGCTCTGAGTAGTATCCTATTATTTCCAGATCCGGTATCTTCGAGTTGAAGTCCTCCTCCTGAAAGTACAATATTTCCAGATACATCCAGATTTGTAGTGTTAATATCACCATTCACATCCAGAGAAACCCCGTTCCATGTTAATTTGTCGTCGCCAGAAGGCTGTTTTTTCTGATTATTGAATTGTATAGTGGTAGACGATCCCTGAGAAGTTATAAAAGTCATTTATACACATGATAATTATAATTTTTTTAAAAAAATGATGCACCATTATTCATCAATAAAAGACAAAACTAGATCTCAAGGAATTTTTTCCAATCGTTGAATATGTTTTCCATATCGTATCTTTCAAATGGAATATCTTTTTTAATGTGATTTCCAGAATACACTTTTTCTAAAGCGTCAACGATATTGTCAATACTCGGATTTGACCAACTGTTTAAATTATGTACACTTAAAGAAATATCCCCAGGCTCTGTACATACACCTATAAAAGTATTTTCTGGCATCGCTGTACAGTTTGTAGTTATCACAGGTGTTCCACAGAATTGAGCTTCTACAATGGGTATACCAAATCCTTCAGATTTAGAAGCTGCTAAAAGTACATCGGCTGTACAATAAAGTTTCACTAGTGAATCCGTGTTTATTTTGTCACAAACATTAATTATTTTTTTTTCAATTCCAAGTACTTTTATTATTGACTCCAAATTTGCCGCTCCTCTAAGGTAGGTCTTCAATATAAGAACTGCATTTTTATCCTTTGCGAATCTCTGAAATGCTATTATATTTGAATCAAATGCTTTTCTATTACTCAGTTCAGAGTTACTCGCGACCATTAAACAAACAAATGCTTTTTCATCGATTTTCCTGTTTTTTTTCTCTATTTTTTTGTCATATTTCTTATAAAATGTACCTTTGTCAATAGAATGATTGATGAAATAGGGAGAGTAATTATAACTTTTTAGAACTTCCATTCCAAATTGCGAGAAAGTGGCTATTTTATCGAAAATCGGAAGAAACTTAAACGTTGAATTCTTGTATATTCCTTTTGGGTCAGCGAATTCAGATGGAACTAATTTGTGTTCCCTAAAATTATCATGTATTGGTAACCATAATAGTTTCTTACACTTTAACTTTCCAATGTTGTAATTCTCCAGAGCAAGGATATCCTGATAAAACAATATAATATCTGGTTTAAAATCAGTATAGTATTTCTCGAGTTTTGTCCAAAAATTTAGAGTATTTCCAGGAATGTAAAATAAAATATCATTGTAATATTGTCCCTTTTCAATAAACATATCGCGGTCCATAGAAAAGTCTTTTAATTTAATTGCCTTTTCCTGTTCTTCAATATTTATGTTCCAACATACAACACTCATCTTTATATCTGTATTATATTTCGATAGTTGTCTAATTAAACTGTGCAATTGGTTAGGATACCCACCGTGATCCATAGGCATACAGCTAGAGAACATCAATTTCATTTTTAATTAAACAATTAAATTATAATTTATTTTATTTTTTAATTGTACAATGAAAAACGAGGAAAGAATTACAGATGCATTTTTAGTTTTAGCGATTATTGGAAACATTGGCGGTGTAGTCGACAGTGTACAAGCTCTTCAGAATGTGAAAAGAGTATCCGATATAATTTTACCTGTAATACCAGGTAGTCAGGAAGTTGTTCCTGTAACGAGAACGAATATAATAGTGTCTCTTGTGGTAAATGTTGTTATGATGTTTATACTAACTTGGTTATTATTTAGACGTTCTAGGAATAAGCAAGATTTATCCTATTCGCTGACTTCCCTATTTATGTTTCTGACTGCATTTATGTACATTCTTATGTCGATGTTACTTGTAACAGTAGAGGTCAATGTACAGAAGTCTAGAAATATGACATATATTGCTGTTACCCTTATAAGCATAATGATGAGCTTTTTATCTATTTACGGTATTATGGTCAGACATGCGTAAATAATATAAAACAAAAAATAGCAAAAAATAAACTCAAAGATCTAGAAACATTTTCCATTCTTTTGAAATTTTTTCTTTACTATAATTCATTTTCGGTATATCTTTTTTCGAATAATTCCCAGAATAAACCATTTCCAAAGCATTCACAATGTTATCAACACCTGGATTTGCCCAGCTATTGATACCATTTATTTTAACACACCCAGGAAGTGGATCTATACATATACCATTAAAAGTATTTTCAGGCATAGAAGTACAATTTGTAGTTATTACAGGTGTTCCGCAAAACTGAGATTCTACAATTGGGACTCCAAATCCTTCAGATTTAGAAGCTGCTAACAATACATTAGAAATACAATACAATTTTACAAGTTCAGTTTCCGGTATATTTTCATTTACAATAATAACATTTGACATTCCTTCTACAGATTTATATATATTAACAGTTCCAATTGGTTCACTTTTTATGATTAACAATGTTTCTTTGTTACGTGAAAACTTACGAAATGATAGAATATTTTCATGTAATGCTTTCCTATATACCGGGCACGCGTTATTAGCGACGATGAGGCATATAAACCGATTATCGTTTTTGATATATTTATTGTAAAATACTTTTGAGTCAATTATATGGTTAATAAAAGTAGACTCGTATCCCCATTTTTCTAGTACTTTTTGTCCAAATGTAGAAAATGTTGTTATTTTGTCAAACAACATTAGAAATTGGAGAGTTCTGTTTGCATTTACCTGTGAGTTATTTTCGGAAAAATCTTCGTGTATTGGTATCCAAAGGTACATTTTACAAAGCAATTTTGGAATGTTGTAACTTTCAAAAATATCGATGTTTGTATAAAAGATTATTTTGTCTGGTTTATATTCGTTGTGCCATATAAAAACTTTTTCCCATATTGATTGAAGACCATCCGAAATATAAAATAAAGAATTATGTAAACAACACAGTATATCCTTTCGAGTACATGGAAAAAGTGATATATATTCCTGAAAGGTAAAACCTTTTCTGGAATATCTAGATCTTACATTTAGACACACAAACGCTGTCTGTATGTTTTCCAACGTAGATACCATTTCGTACAATTGATTTGCTATTCCATTGTAAGTCATTGGGGAATAACTCACGAATAAAATTTTCATTTTTATTGTACTTAAGAAAATAATTTAGAATTAGGTAAAAATGGAAGATATATTGTCTCATCTCCAGTTTTTTATTCACAATGATACAGTTATAGACATAATAGAGGAAAAAAATTCAATTTCTGGTCGGTATTATTTCGATGAACAAACAGATGAAACACTTATTTCTTCAAAATTCAAACCAGATAATAGAATTTTGAAATACAAAGGTCTAAATTTTAGACGATTTGAAAATCTACAAAGTTTGGATATAAGTAATTGTAATCTACAAACCCTAGACGTTTTGTCTTTGAGTCTCGTGTATCTAAACTGTTCCAATAATAATCTTGATGTTTTATCCGTCCCAAAAACTTTGAAAACCCTTAATTGTGAGAACAATAATTTATCTAATCTCCCAGAATGTCCAGGTCTTGAAACTGTATACTGTAACAATAATATAATAACTAAAATAAACTGTACTTTTAGTTTTCTTAAATGTAGTTTTAACCAGATTAATGAAATAAAAGGAGGGTCCAGTCTTAAATACTTAGACTGTAGATTCAACCAGCTAGTTGATCTTCCAGATATATCTGAAGCTGTGTATTTAAATTGTGGAATGAATTATATCGAGACAATCCCAGATAATGCCCATAATCTTAAAACCTTAATTGCTTATGGTAATCGACTGTATTCTCTTCCAGATATTGAAATGTTATCTGAATTGGATTGTTCGGATAATGAAATAAACATTCTTCCAAATTTTAAAAGCATTGTAAAACTTATATGTGAGAACAACAATATAACCAGTATCGGAAATTTCCACAACTTGCTTGTTTTACGATGTTCGAATAATTATATCACATATCTTCCAGAATGTTTATCGGGGCTTCAGATACTGAATTGTTCCAAAAACAGGATTTTGCGTTTACCAGAAAACATGACAAATCTTGTTTACTTGGATTGTTCTAGGAATAGGATTAGAAAACTTCCTCAGAATTTGTCAAGTCTGTGTTCACTATATTGTTACAAAAATAAAATAAAAACCATTCCGGTGTATATTAAAAACATAAATATCTTAAAAAATAACTAAATGGTACTCCAAGTTGACTATTTTTCTAAAAATTAATTATTTGTGAGATTCTCTGCTTATAAAAGAATCTTTAGAATTTTAACGAAACATTTTGACAAAATTAAAATACAAAGTTTACAAGTTTTTGATAAAATCGTTTTATTTTTGATAAAAATCGTTTTATTTTTGATAAAAATCGTTTTATTTTTGATAAAAATCGTTTGATTTTCTATTCCAAAAAGGTTTGATTATGTACAATACAATAAAAAGTCAGAATACAAACAATTTACATGTCTTCCTCAGTTTTCCTGAAAAGGATTGGTGTTATTATGGTTTGTCAAGATACATATCTTGTGATATTATAGATATGTATCCTAAAAAACCTTGGTGTTGGGAAAATATTAGCAGAAACTGTAAAATTACACATGAATTTATAGAAAAAAACATAGACAAAAATTGGAGTTGGGTAGATCTTTCTGCAAACCCTGTTGTAACTCCAGATTTTATTGAAAAACATTTCGACTGGCAATGGGTTTGGTGGAGTGTCAGTTCCAATCCTTCATTGTCTATAGAGTTTGTAAAAAATAATCTCAATCTTCCATGGTGTTTTGATACATTGTCGTCTAATCCAGCAATGACTCCAACCATTATTACCGAGAACAATTTCAAATGGAATTGGAAATATGTAACAAATAATCCGTCAATAACAGATGACTTTATTATCAGATATCAAAACATGAATTGGAACTGGACAGCATTGTCTAGCATAGTGGGTACAATAGTGGTAGACACTTTACCGGATAAACCATGGTTATGGGGCAGTTGGGGACTGAGCGATAATAAAAATATAAATCTTGATTTTATTCAAAAGCATTGCGACAAACAATGGGACTGTACCGGCTTGCTTGGGAATTCTTCTGTTATTACTGTCACCCAGGATATATTGAACTCTATAGTATCTATGAAACTGATACACCTTCACCCTATCGAGAGAATGATCATCTCAAATATACAAGGTAAAAAAAAGTATTTGAGTTCGAATCAGTCTCTGACCGATAATATAGTTATAAATAACAAAAATTTTCCATGGTATTTCGGTCATAATGGGTTATCGAATAATTTATCATTAACATTTTATTCTGTATACCATACTATGAATAAAGAATGGGATTTTGAAGAAGTTTCTAGAAATATCGTATCAAAACAAAACATTATCGACTTTCCAGGTATGAACTGGAACTGGAAAGAGTTATCGCACAATGAACGTGTACATAATTTTAAATAATATCTGTAAATAATTATGCTATTGTATAACGTATAGTCTATGATTAATAACAATTCATTAATAACAATTCATTATTAATAAATCGTTAATAATAAATCGTTAATAATAAATCGTTAATAATAAATCGTTAATAATAAATTGTTAATAATGACAAACGATGATATTTCTTATGATTTTATTGCATCCTATTATGGAGACACAAAACTTATGCAAGCATGCAAATATAATAATATTTCTACCGTAGTGCATTTGGTAGAAGAATGCAGAGTTGATATAGAGGATATAAACTATGAAGGTAAAACGGCTTTAATGGATGCTTGTATTTACGGACACCATTCTATAGTATCATATTTAATCGATAAAGGAGCAAAAATAAACAGACGGGATTCTTACGGTAACAATGAATTGTATTTTGCTATAATGGGGGATAAAATATCAATTATTGAATTATTATTAAAGAAAGGAGCAAAATTCCATCATAAGAACACATATGGGAGTGATCATTTGCTTGCTGCGTCTATGAGTAAAAATACAAGCATAATTAAAATGCTAGTAGACAGGGGAGCAAATGTTCACAATAAATATTTAAACGGAATGTCTGTACTAATGAATGCTTGTCGTTTTGGATACGAAGACATGTGCAAATATCTGATATCTGCTGGTAGTGATATACATGAGAAGGATAGAACGGGTAGAACAGCGTTAGTTATATCTATTATATATGATCATGAGAACATTGTGAAACTATTAGTTGAAAATGGCGCAGATATAAATTGTCCGACAAACATTCAAGAAACACCTCTTCATATATGTCTATCTTATAATAATACAGGTATATCTTCTTACTTAATTGGAAAAGGAGCAAATGTAAATGTTATAGATAATACCGGACGCACACCATTAATATATTGCACATTATGGGGGAATGACACTGTCGCAGATCTTCTTATTAAAAATGGCGCAGACATCAATGTATGTGATACAGATGGTAGGAATCTCATGATTATATCTACACAAGCAAATAAAAAGAACATGGTAATGTATTTACTAAAAAAAAACATGAATGTTGATTGTAGAAACATCGACGGTATGACTCCTTTAATGATAGCTGTACGAGAAAATTACATTGGGTTAGTAAAATATTTAGTATCGAAAGGTGCTGATTTAGAAGCTAAGGATATATTCGGTAATACAGTAGCCGATATGCAGAATTGTCCAGTTGTAAAAAATTATATTTTTACACAGTTACTCAATCGAAAGATTATTCCAAAGAAAGCAAAATACAAGAAAGTGGCGCGTTTCATGGATAATGCTATGTTTTCTGTATACACTCATCCAGGTGGAGTATATGTTACAAATAAGAAGAAATGTTACATTGAAATAATGAAACCATAAACCATGAATTGAGTATGCCTTTTCATTTTATATTAACGTTTCCTTCTGATAATATTGTATGAAAACAACACTACAATAATAATAAAAACAATAATAAAAAGAAGAAAAATATTTTTAGGTCTATATAATACTGGATTTAAAACGTCTAGAAAAGTTTCTACAGGTATGAATTCGAGTTCAATTTTCCTATTACATTGTCTACGATTTACGCGATAACCATCGTACAAACTATGCATGTCAAAAGACAATTGCGATTTTTCGGACAGATCATCGTCGAGAGCACACATATATCTTTTTTCATAAGATATATGATCACGTCCGTGTTTCTGAAGTATTAGTGTATTTAACGTATAGTATCCATCATTGTCTTCGAGATAGAATGTATTTTCTTCTAATATTACTTCAGATTCCGTAGTTTTAAAATATTTGGATAGTTCTTTTTCTGAAAATACCATTCCTGTAAAATTTAAGAACGTCTCCATACTTTTACCCGTATAATCAGCTATTACGCCGTGTCGTAATAACATATTGTTGGATTTTATTTGTACTTTATTGTTTTCGTTTAATACAATAACTTCAAATACATTTGATTCCGGAAAAAGCTTACTTTCGTCTACCGTTCCAAATAATTGTAATTTATATGGATACGATTCTGGTGGTGTTCCAGATGTAGACTGTCTAGATAAACAAATATCTTTATTTCTTAATTTGATTATGTATTTTCCGCTTGTGAGTTTCATTTTACCATATTAAATATTTTTTAATGAAAAATTGGTGAAAGAATCAAAAGATTCGTGAACAAAATCGCTTTAGCGTTTGTAATAGAAAAGATCCAGCTCTCTGAGATCATTTATTCTCTTGTGCTGGTGATCCGTAGTCACAAAATGAATACTGCAAGTTCATGCGTGCTTTATTTGACTATAAGCTCGCAATGAATGGTAAATAAATATGCCATTGCACTGAACTGCATTTGATACTATACAAACAATAAGGAAATTCACTATCGTGCAGTGTTATTCACTGTTTTGCAATGTTGTTACATTACTATTTCACTGTAGTGCAGTAAAATGATATAAAATTAAATATAAAATAGAATCTTATAAAAAAATTATTTCTTATGGAAACGGACACATATATTTTCGAGTGAATCCACAGGTAACATAAGCGCGTCCTTGACAGCACAACTGCAAAATGATGTCTGATGCTGAATCCGAGAAGAAGATCAAGATCTTTGCTGATGAGTTCAATGTCGAGATCGACCTTGTCCGTGCCCTGGTGAACAAAGCCAACGCCCCTCAGGTGAAGTGGGGTTCGAAGCAGGCCAAGGAACTTGCCGAGAAGGAGAAAATCGATGTTTCTTCGATCAAGCCCACTGGCAAGAACGG
>B570J13886_100088_pt1 | contig 7902 bp, 7 predicted proteins | sample LakMenEpi20May10_FD_13886 | JGI IMG/M metagenome (IMG submission 13886)
AGGACCATTTGATTCATACGGTGTACCACCAACTAATTTACCAACGATTGCTCAGACATACGATATTAATCAATTTATTGGTAGAACTAGTTTTAGTACGATTCCTCCGACCTATTATAAAAATATCCAACCAATACCATCTAGAAAAACCGAACTTTTAACTGAAACAGGTTTTGATTTAACATTAACAGGTTCTTACGACCAATTTGTATGGTGGACATACACTCCGTCAGATTATATAATAAACAGTAATGTTATTATTAGAATAACCGGACCTTCAGGTGGATTAACTGGATGGGATTTACAAAGATTATGTCCTGTTCTTCCAACGCCAACTTCAACACCAACACCAACAATGACACCAACTCCCACACAAATTGTAGATACAAACTATTTATTACAAGAGAATTATTTTACATTAGACCAAGAAAATAATAATAAAATTCTAATCAATTAATTATGCCTAATTTACCTATATCACAATTACCTTTAGCGTTATCCGGTCAACCAGAATCGTTGATGGTTATTGTAAACTACGATGTTATTTCGTCAGGAGAAACCAATTCAATCTATTTTTCAGCATTAACTCAACAATTTTCGGGTGCTAGTGGTTCATCAGGAACTAGTGGGACAAGCGGTGAATCAGGTTCATCAGGAACTAGTGGGACAAGCGGTGAATCAGGTTCATCAGGTTCTAGTGGATTTTCTGGGGATTTATATAGAACAACATCTACAACACCTTTAACAATCCAAACAGGAAGTACTGGGACTTTTGTTGTTGGGACTAACTTAGGTTATAGTGTTGCTCAAGATGTGTTAATCGCATATGACTTATCTAATCACATGATTGGTATGGTTGTTAGTTATAACTCGTCAAATGGTGATATGGTGGTTGATGTTGAAACAATAACTGGTAGTGGGTTATATTCAGGTTGGACGGTTAATTTAGAAGGTGCTGCCGGAGGAAATGGTTCAAGTGGTTCTTCGGGAACAAGTGGAACAAGTGGTTCATCAGGTACTAGTGGTTCTTCAGGGTCTAGCGGTATTAACGGATTTTCAACAGGGTTAGTTTATTACCTCAATAGAGATACACCTAACCAAGGTGATGGAAGTGCATCATATTATGATTTAAACCGGTTAATTAGTATTAGCGGACAAACATCTTTATCTCAAACATTATCAGGAGCAACAGCACAATTATTTGGGACATTCATAACACCTAATAATGACCCCAATATTAGTAATCTTGTGGGTGGAAATTGGAATTTTGAAGTATATGCTAATACTACCGCAACAAATGCCGACCACGGAATATATGCGAGAATATACGCATATCATACTGGAGGGACAACTACGTTGTTATCTACTGTTACTCCCGTTCCTGTTCCAATAGACAAGTATCTTGTCCCTACCATAAAGTTATGGTCAATGCCAATTGATGCAGCTAATGTTCTGCCGACAGATAGAATTCTTATAGAATTATATGGTATTGCAATCAATTCACCTTATACTAAAGAACTTACAATGTACTTTAACGACGCCACTATCGGACAAGTAACAACAACATTATCACCATCAATTGCGGGGATTGATGGTTCATCAGGAACTAGCGGTTCTTCGGGAACATCAGGTGCGAATGGTTCTAGTGGAACAAGTGGTTCATCAGGAACAAGTGGTTCATCAGGAACAAGTGGAAGTTCACCAGTTCTACCACCATCAATATCATATGGTTTATTTGCTCAAACAACTAACAGTACTATTGTAACCAATACAACAACTGAATCAACACTTATTGGCACAGGAGTTGGTACATTAAGTGTACCCGCTAATGGTTTCAGTGTTGGTGATAGCTTTAGAGCTGTTTTTGGTGGTGTTATTAACGCTGATAATAATCAAACTATTATAATTAGATTAAGAACAGGTTCTGTTATTCTTCTAGATAGCGGTATTCAAAGTCTTGGAAGTAGTGTTGTAGATGATGTATGGTCTTTGAATGTTGATTTTACAATTAGACAACTTGGAGCTGCTGGTGTAGCATCTGTCGTATCTTTAGGTAGTTTTCATTACACAAAAACTAACAATGCTACGGTTCAAGGATTTGGATTTAATGTAGTGAACAACACAACATTTGACACAACAATTGGTAATACATTAAATGTGACAGTTGAATGGGGAACTGCTAGCACAGGAAACAATATTTATAGTGATATTTTTGTATTGAATAAAGTAAATTAATAATGATAGATAACAATAATAACCACCAAGTTTAATCCAACTTATAAACTATTTATTAATAAAAAAAAATATTTAAATTATTAAGATGGAAAACAATCAAAATAACGACTTAACTGTTTGGCAAAGATTATCCAGAGCTTTTGGACCAAATGCTCTATTGAATCAAGATTACCCAACATATAAGTTAGATAAAAAAGAATTATTAAAAACTACATCTCAAGCAGAGTACGAAAAAGAAAAACTTCAGGCTCAACAAACTTATTATCTAGCCAATCAGTGGACAAAAATTGAGAGTAATTTATATACTCAAGCAGTTTATTACGAACCAACTCGTTTAGCATCATTTTATGATTACGAAAGTATGGAATATACACCAGAAATTTCAGCAGCGTTAGACATTTATGGTGAGGAATCAACTACAGTTGACCAAAATGGTCATATGTTACAAATTTATTCAGAATCAAAAAGGATAAAAGGGATTATTTCAGATTTATTTAATAATATTTTAGACCTTAACACCAATTTACCAATGTGGACAAGAAACACTTGTAAATACGGTGATAATTTTGTCTATTTAAAACTTGACGCTGAAAAAGGTATTGTTGGTTGTATGCAATTACCAAATATTGAGATTGAAAGATTAGAACGAGGTATGGCAGCAAAATCGGCAAATGTTGATGAACCTGCTGAAAACAAAGGGTTACGATTTAAGTGGAAAGCTAAAGATATGGAGTTTAACTCTTGGGAAGTGGCTCATTTTAGATTATTGGGTGATGATAGAAAACTTCCTTACGGTACTTCTATGTTAGAAAAGGCTAGACGTATTTGGAAACAATTATTGTTATCTGAAGATGCGATGTTAATTTATAGAACTTCGAGAGCACCTGAAAGAAGAGTTTTTAAAGTATTTGTTGGTAATATGGATGATAAGGATGTTGAACCATATGTACAACGAGTTGCCAATAAATTTAAAAGAGACCAAGTTGTCGATTCTAAAACCGGAAACGTGGATATGAGATTTAATCAAATGGCGGTTGACCAAGATTATTTTATTCCTGTTCGTGACCCAGCGGCAACATCTCCAATAGAAACATTGCCCGGAGCTCAGAATTTAGCGGAAATTGCTGATATTGAATATATCCAAAAGAAATTATTAACAGCACTTCGTGTTCCTAAAGCCTTTTTAGGGTTTGAAGAAACTGTTGGTGATGGAAAAAATTTATCATTACAGGATATTCGTTTTGCAAGAACTATCAATAGAATACAAAAATGTATGATAGCCGAATTAAATAAAATCGCTATTGTTCATTTATTTTTATTAGGGTTTGAAGATGAATTATCCAACTTTAGATTAAGTTTAACCAATCCATCTACCCAAGCAGATTTATTAAAAATTGATGTTTGGAAAGAAAAAATATTATTGTATAAAGACGCTGTAACGGCGATAGAAGGTATTGCACCTGTATCGGTTACTTGGGCTAAAAAACACGTATTAGGATTCTCGGATGATGAAATTAAATTAGATTTACAACAACAAAGAATAGAAAAAGCCGTTGGTGCTGAATTAACAAATACAGCAACAATAATATCTCACACAGGTATATTTGATAATATTGATAAGTTATATGGTAGTAAATCAGGAACAACACAATCAGCTGAAGTTCCAGCACCACCACCACCGGGAGGTGGAAGTAGTTTTGGAGGAGGAGATTTTGGTGGAGAATCAGATTTGGGTGGAGAACCTGAATTAGGAGGTGAAGAACTCCCACCAGCACCTGAAGCAGGCGGAGAAGCTGAAATAACTCCGGAATCATTTAATAGAAAAGAAAATTGGAATATTTTACTGGAAAGTGGTAATATGACTGATGATGATTCTTATATAGATTTATCCAAATCTAGAAATTCTTTAGGAGATATTTCAAAGGAATTAGATAAACTTCTAAATGATTGATATTTATAATAAAAAAAGAAAAATGACAAAATTTGGTATCTTAAAATCGAAAATAGAAAATGTATTATTAGAATCGTATAATAATGGAACATTTAAACAAGAAATAAAAAATTTTAAAAAATTGGTGTTAGAGAATAAAAACATCAGTAAAATTTTTTATATGTATGATGAATTAAATTCACCAAAAGCATTATCCGAATCGTATATCACCGAATATATTCACGAATGTATTACTATATATGAAAATACCGTAAATAAAATATCCACATCTGAAATTAAAAGTCTAAATGAGTGGGTTAAAGATTCTAAATCAAATGACGCTTACGATAATATTGATAACTTATTTTCAAGAGATGTTTTAACAATTGAATCAAGAATTAAAAGTAAAAAAATTATTTCAGAAAATTTAAGAAAATTACCTATCACTAAAACTGAAAGTGTTAATATACCATTAAAAGCAATGGTTAGTATTGCCAACCAAACAATTAATAGTTATATAGAATCTTTAAATGAATCCGATAAAGATGAATTGATTAAATTACTATCTGAAGACGATAGTAAACTTAATGAAGATTTTAATGTGATTAAAGAAAGTGTTGTTGGTAAATTAACTAAAATGAAATCTACTTCAGATGATAGTTCAGTTAAGAGCAGAATCAATGATACCTTATCCAAGGTAATATCTGAGAAATACGACAAACTAACTTATTTTAAACTTAAAAGTTTAAACGAAACTCTTTAGTCGTTATTCGACTTAAACTTCTTTTGGACATACTTTGCCTTAGAAAGTTCAGCTCTTTTAATAACAGACTCTTTAACAAATTCTTTTCTTTTAACAAGTTCAGAACTTTGTCGAGTTTTTATTACCTTACTTTTATAAAGTTTTAAAGCTCGCTCAATCGTAGTGTTTTTATCTAATTTAACTATTAACATATATTACATATATCCCCATCTTTTCAAAAAGTTTTGACTATTGAAGTATTTTCACCTATTTTTTTTAAAAAATAAACGAAAAAATATGGAAATTAATGAAAAAGGGGAAAACCTCACAAATTCATGGGTTTAAGACTGCTAAAATAATATATGGAACAGTCGACTCAATGAGTTTAAAATCTCTCTACCTAAACATTCAAACATGGGTAGAACCAATTTACGAAGCTAATAACTGGACAAGGACAGTTCTTAATATGAGTAGAGGTATAAAACATTCAGTTTATGAATCATTAGACAAAACAATTTTTGATACAAATTTCATTGTTGACTTGGATTTAAGGTCAAGCGGTCTAACAATCGGAAAAAAATCTTTTATGAATTTAGAAATTAATTTTTTTATAATTCAAACTGATATGGACTTTAAATCCGACGAAATTAAAAATTCGTTAAAAGAAATTATTAACCAAATCTTTTTAGATAACTTTTTAGAAAATGAAAATTTTAAATTTTATCTAACAAAAAAAATCAAATCGTCAGAGGAACCAGTACAAATTGAGAATGTTTAATATTTATAAATAAAACATTCAAAATGAATTTAACAATTTTAAAACCAAATGAAATAGGGAGAGGGATATTAATTGAGGAAGATGCCGGATTTATTTCCCCAACAGATAAGAAAAATGCTGCGATGATTAAAGAGTCTAAAGAAGATTTAGACCATTCAAAACCTTTTGAATTTTATGCGGTTCTACAAAAATATAATACACCAAATAGAAATGGTAGATTGTATCCTGAGAGAATCTTAAAAAGAGAGGCCGAGAATTATAAAAAGATGATTAACAAAGGAACAGCCCTTTCAGAATTAAATCATCCTGAATCATCGTTAATTGATTTAGATAGAGTATCTCACGCAATTACAGAGATATGGTGGGAAGGACCCGTTTTAATGGGTAAAATAAAACTATTAACATCTCCTGGTTTCCACGAAAGAGGGATTGTATCAACCAAAGGTGATTTGGCGGCAAACTATCTTAGACAAGGTGTTACATTGGGTATATCTTCAAGAGGTGTGGGGTCTCTTAAAAAAGTGGGTGAACAAAATGAAGTACAAGATGATTTTGAATTAATCTGTTTTGACTTAGTTTCATCACCATCAACACCAGGAGCATACCTTTTTCAAAATCCTGATGATAGGTTTAATTTTGATGAGAATTTGGAAGAAGAGAAAAAAATGAAAGTAGAAAGACAAGTTGGCGAATCTGGAAACAAATCGCTTGACTTAATGAAAAAATTAAACGATTATTTAGGATACTAAAAAAAAATTAAACATTATGGACGAAAAGTATTTCATCGCAAAAATTACATTGGATTCAGTAGATACTGAAACAGGAAAACTTAAAAAGTTAAGAGAAGAAAAATTAGTTAGTGGTTACAATCCCACCGACGTAGAGGCGAAAGTCACTAAAGTATTTGAAAATTATTCTATGGAGTGGAGAATAACCGCAATCGTTGAGAGTAAAATTAACGAAGTTATAGAATAAAAAAATTTTAATTGATTAAACTAAAAGGAGACATTTTGTCTCCTTTTTTTGTTTTTTACATTTTTGTGATATTTATTAATAAATAAAAAGATGTTATGAATATTAGTACAAATGTGCTTTTTTCATAATTTCATATATTTATATATTAAAATAACATAAAACAAATGGCAAAAGAAAAATCTTTAGTTGAAGAAGCTATCATCCAAATGAAAAATTTGGAAGAAGCGGTAGCTGAAAATGCAAAAGGAATACTTGCTTCTACTATGAAGGAAGAAATCAACGAACTAGTAAAAGAATCTCTAACTGAACAAGAAGAAGATGAGATTGAAACTGACATTGACATGGAATTACCTGACATGGATGACGAAGAGTCTGACGATGAAGAAGGTGATGAAATGGATATGGATAACCTTGATATGGACGATGACGATTCAGATGATGAAGATGAAGATGTTATCGACCTAACTAACATTAAAGATGATGAAGAAATCTTGCGTGTATTCAAATTAATGGGTCCTGACGATAATATTGTTGTTACTAAAGATGATTCTGGTAACATTAATATTAAAGACAACGAAACTGACGCTGAATATATGATTGTTACAGAAGGTGAAGATGGATACGGTGAATTTGATGAATCGGGAGAATTTGATGAATCAGATGAATCTATCGAATCTATTGTTGAAAGAATTTTTGGAAACGACAACGACGAAGAAGAGGAATTTTCTTTTGATGACGAAGAAGAAAGTTTTGACGATGAAGAAGATTTTGAAGAATTCGATGAGTCTGAAGAATTAGTTTATGAAATTGAAATGGACGAAGAAGACGAAGAAGAAGACGATGAGGAAGAAGAGATGAATGAAGATGACGATATGGGTGACGAAGAGGAGCCTGTTATGGAATCTAAAATGTCTGTAAAACCTAAAGGTACTGGAATCGGAAGTCCTAAATTCAAATACGATGCTAAACCAAACCAAGGAAAAGGATTTGATGTGAAGAAAAAAGAAGCACCAAAATCAGTTGGAACAGGTAAAGCTAAATTTGAATACAAAGAAGGTGAAAATCTTGATGGTGAATTTAAAGCCATTAAAAAAGCACCGGTTAAAAAAGCGTCCGTTAAAAAAGTAGAAACTAAAGAAGCTGCTCACACATACGGAAATGGTTCTAAATCAGGTAGAGGATTAAGAAAAGGAATTACTCCTAACAGAAATCTAACATTTGAAAATACAGAATCAAATGAAT
>B570J13886_100090_pt1 | contig 7832 bp, 3 predicted proteins | sample LakMenEpi20May10_FD_13886 | JGI IMG/M metagenome (IMG submission 13886)
AAAGAATTGTCAGACGCTATACAAATTCAATTCCAAGAAGAGCAGTTAGAAAACTTAAAAATATAAATATATGTTAGTAAATGAAGCAATTGCTTTTGCAGAACAAGAGTTAAAAAGAAGTAATAATTTAAACTCTAGATTAGATTCTGAGATATTAGTTTCTCATTTAATTAATATTCCAAGAGAGAGCATTTATTCTAAATTAAAAGAAAACCTTCCGTCCAATAAAACTGAAGAACTTCAGAAGCTGGTAAGTAGAAGAGTAAAAAAAGAACCTATCGCCTATATATTAAATAATAAAGAATTTTGGAGTACAAATTTTTATGTTGATCGTTCTGTACTAATACCAAGACCTGAAACCGAGGTATTAATCGATTTAATATTATCTAAGATTAATAATAAGAATAATTATTTAAATATCTTAGATATAGGAACAGGTTCTGGCTGTATTCTAATATCTTTATTAAAAGAACTGGCTAGAGCTAAAGGAATTGGAGTAGATAAATCTTCAAAAGCAATTGCTATCGCAAAGAAAAATTCAATTTCACAACAAGTTGATAATCGCGCATTATTTAAAAATGTTAATTTGGAAGAGATAAAATTTGATAAAAAATTTGATCTTATTGTCTCGAACCCTCCCTATTTGCCTGATGTTTCTTTGAAGAATTTAAATTCAGATATCAAGCTTTACGAACCAAAAATTGCTTTGCAAGGAGGTGTGCAAGGCGTTGATTTTTTATATAAAATTATAGACTTAGCTTCAAAAATTTTAAAAATAAATGGTTTGCTAGCGCTTGAAATTGGTGATAATCAGTTTCACATATTAGCGAAATATTTAAATAAAAATCGCTTTAAAATTTTAGATAAATATATTTTAATTAACAAACAAGTTCGTTGTTTATTAGCAACTAAACTTTAGAAAATATTATAATAATAACTAAGAATTGACATTAAATGGCATTTATGGAAGTTTAAGGACTTCCCTGAAATTGAAATAGAAAAAATCAAACAAATAATAATAATTTTAATTCAAATAATTGATGAATAGTTTTGTAAGAAGACCAAGAAGACGTCCTGACCAAAGAAGCGGNGGCGGAATGAGAAGACCTAGTAATGGCGGTTTTAGAACTAATAGATCTCAAAACATTGAGCACTCTTTTAATAATAACGGAAATAATGGTTATAGAAATAATGGTTCAGCTCATGGTGCGCATAAGCTAGTTGAAAAATATAATAATCTAGCAAGAGAAGCTCTTGCTTCAGGTGATATTATTTTAGCCGAAAATTATTATCAGCATGCAGATCATTATATAAGAATAGCTCCTCCACAACACAGATCAGAAAGAAATGGATCTGAAACTGAAGCACCAGTTGAGACAACTGAAATTATTAATAAAATTCCTGGCGTTCATTTAGATGAACCACAAGAAACAGCTGCTGCTAATTCAGAACAAGCAGACGGAAACTCTTAAAATCTACTATTTCTTTTTAGAAGCTTCTAAAATTAAGTTATCGATATTTCGCTTTTGTATCTCAAAGAAGTTTTTATTATTACCTTCCAAAGGAGCTGCTGAAGGCAGCTTTAATGTTTGTGAATTTTCTTTTCTTCCATTTACAACAACTTCATAATGTAAGTGTGGACCCGTAGAGCTTCCTGTGCTTCCTAAATATCCAATAACTTGACCCTGCTGAACTTTAGCACCACGTCTTATTCCTTTTGCATAATCTTGTAAGTGAGCATAGTTGGTTTGATAAACAGGACTATGACGAATTGAAATAAATTTTCCATAACCGCCTTTCCATCCTGAGTATTCAACTGTGCCAGCACCAGATGCCATCACCGGTGTTCCAATAGGCGCTGCAAAATCTGTACCTTGGTGCATTTGGTTATAACCTAATATTGGATGAATTCTAAATCCGTAACGTGAAGATAATTTTGCTCCATTGATTGGAGTTCTCATTAAACTTTTTTCAATACTTTTTCCTTCAGGNGTAAAGTAAGCAATGGTCCCATTAGGATATTCGTAACGATAAAGAATAATATTTTTTTCAACATTGGTAATCTCGCTATAAATAATATTACCAGTTCTTTGCGACACACCGTCATCATCTAAATATCTTTCGTAAAATATTTTAATTTTATCATTTTTTTTCAAATCACGTTGGAAATCCACTTCAAAACCATAAAGCCTTGCAAACTGAGCAACAATACTATTTTCAATACCAGACTGTTTAGCGTTCTGTAAATTCCTCTATCAATTGTTGTTTCAATTAAATGATTTTTTTTTGTTAAGATTTTTGTAACTCTTTTTGTCTCGTAAACATTATCTTTGTTTAAAAATACGTGAACAGAAGTAATATTATCTATATTAACCGTCAGTCTTGAAACAAAATTTCCATTTTTTTCTCTTTTAACAATTAAATAAACTTTTTGATCATTTCTTAGTGTACCAAAATTGTATTCTCTTCTTAGAGCGTTAAGAACATTGTTAACTTCAGAAGGTGAAATTTTTTGATCATAAAGGATTCTTTGTATGCTGTCCCCGTTTCTAACTTTAAGCTCAACTTTTGTTGCACCAGAATTAAATTGATTAAATAAAAAATCTTTTACTGTTATTAAATTATTTTCTAATTCCTGATCTTTGCTCTCCCGTTCTCACTATATTGATCAAAATATTTAGAGATAAAAATGAAAATAATCAGGATTGGAATTATTAAAAATACTAAACTAGGCTTAAAGCTTGGCCTGTAACTTAGGATCTTTTTATACATTTTGACTTAAATATCTCATTAGCTTTTTAGAGTCATCTCAAACCTCAATTTTAGGTTGTTGGACTTATATATTGTAGTTAATAAGAGGCTATTTTAAAGGGTTTAAATGACCAATAGCTGTGTTGACTTAGCAACATTTTAGACGTACATACATCGTCCCTTGCCCTGAATAATTAATTATTTAGGGGCAAATTAATAAAAATTTAAATAAGACAAAAAGAAATCCTAACAGATTTCTTGTTGTCTTGTTGAGCTCTTTAAAAACGTAAATTAGGAAGAGAAGCGTGGACGGCTATATTTGTAAAAAAAATTTGGCTGTACACACTTCTATAAAAATACAAAAGTAATTTTGTACAAGCTGTTTTTAATTAAACAGATAGTAAAAGCTTGTGTACGCCGTTATTAAACTTGAGAGTTTGATCATGGCTCAGAACGTACGCTGGCGGCACGCCTAACACATGCAAGTCGAACGCAGTAGCAATACTGAGTGGCAGACGGGTGAGTAACATGTGGGAATCTGCCTTGTGGTTCAGGACAACATTGGGAAACCGATGCTAATACTGGATAAGCCCTTACGGGGAAAGTTTTAATGCCATAAGATGAGCCCGCATTTGATTAGTTAGTTGGTGAGGTAATGGCTCACCAAGACAATGATCAATAGCTGATCTGAGAGGATGATCAGCCACACTGGGACTGAGACACGGCCCAGACTCCTACGGGAGGCAGCAGTGGGGAATCTTGCACAATGGAGGAAACTCTGATGCAGCGATGCCGCGTGAGTGAAGAAGGCCTTTGGGTTGTAAAGCTCTTTTGTAGGGGAAGATAATGACTGTACCCTAAGAATAAGGTCCGGCTAACTTCGTGCCAGCAGCCGCGGTAATACGAAGGGACCTAGCGTAGTTCGGAATTACTGGGCGTAAAGCGCGCGTAGGCCGTTGAGTTAGTTAATTGTGAAATCCCAAAGCTTAACTTTGGAACTGCAATTAAAACTGCTCGACTAGAGTTTGATAGAGGAAAGCGGAATACATAGTGTAGAGGTGAAATTCGTAGATATTATGTAGAACACCAGTTGCGAAGGCGGCTTTCTGGATCAACACTGACGCTGAGGCGCGAAAGTATGGGTAGCAAAGAGGATTAGATACCCTCGTAGTCCATACCATAAACGATGATTGCTAGATGTTGGAAATTTATTTTCAGTATCGCAGCTAACGCATTAAGCAATCCGCCTGGGGAGTACGACCGCAAGGTTAAAACTCAAATGAATTGACGGGGACCCGCACAAGCGGTGGAGCATGTGGTTTAATTCGAAGATACGCGCAGAACCTTACCAACCCTTGACATGTCTGTCGCGAGTTTAGGAAACTAGACTTTTCGGTTCGGCCGGACAGAACACAGGTGCTGCATGGCTGTCGTCAGCTCGTGTCGTGAGATGTTGGGTTAAGTCCCGCAACGAGCGCAACCCCTACTTTTAGTTGCCATCAGGTAATGCTGGGCACTCTGAAAGAACTGCCAGTGATAAGCTGGAGGAAGGTGGGGATGACGTCAAGTCCTCATGGCCCTTACGGGTTGGGCTACACACGTGCTACAATGGTAGTGACAATGAGATGCAAAGTGGCGACGCTAAGCTAAACTCAAAAATCTACCTCAGTTCGGATTGCACTCTGCAACTCGAGTGCATGAAGCTGGAATCGCTAGTAATCGTAGATCAGCGTGCTACGGTGAATACGTTCCCGGGTCTTGTACACACCGCCCGTCACACCATGGAAGTTGGTTCTACCTTAAAGCAGATTGCTAACCGCAAGGAGGCGTTTGACCAAGGTATAGTCAGCAACTGGGGTGAAGTCGTAACAAGGTAGCCGTAGGGGAACCTGCGGCTGGATTACCTCCTTTCTAAGGACAGTTCAAAAGTTTACTTTTGAACTATCACTTAACATTGTACATTGTAGCCGTCCTCGTTTCTCTTCCTTATCTCTAATGTTTGTAAAAGAGTTCATTCAACAAAAGGGCCGGTAGCTCAGTTGGTTAGAGCACACCCTTGATAAGGGTGGGGTCGAAAGTTCGAGTCTTTCTCGGCCCACCATTTTTATTAGGGGGATTAGCTCAGCTGGTAGAGCGCCTGATTTGCATTCAGGAGGTCAGCGGTTCGATCCCGCTATCCTCCACCAAATTTTAGAGAAATTCTTTAACATTGTTAATTTGTATCAATATTTTTATATCCTTGTGAAAAATTTATTTTTCACAAATTTTAAAAATTCAATTTACACAGAAAAATTTTTTCTGTGCATAAATCAAGCGTTTAAGGGCGTCTGGTGAATGCCTTGGCACTGAAAGTCGATGAAGGACGTGATATACTGCGATAAGTTTCGGGGAGTTGTATGTAAACTTTGATCCGAAAATTTCCGAATGGGAAAACCCAACTCTTTAAGAGTTATTTCAAACTGAATACATAGGTTTGAAAAGGCAACCTAGGGAACTGAAACATCTAAGTACCTAGAGGAAAAGAAATCAATTGAGATTCCGTCAGTAGTGGCGAGCGAACGCGGAACAGGCCTGTAGTTTTATTTGTACAACTAGAAAAATCTGGAAAGATTTGCCATAGAGGGTGATAGCCCCGTAAAGGTAAAAGCAAATAAGATTCTTGAGTAAAGCGGGACACGAGAAATCCTGCTTGAAGATAGGGGGACCACCCTCTAAGCCTAAATACTCTTCAGTGACCGATAGTGAACTAGTACCGTGAGGGAAAGGTGAAAAGAACCCCTATTAGGGGAGTGAAATAGAACCTGAAACCGGATGCCTACAATCAGTCGGAGCTCTATATGAGTGACGACGTACCTTTTGTATAATGGGTCAGTGACTTTATCTGTGCAGCAAGCTTAAGCCGAAAAGGTGTAGGCGTAGCGAAAGCGAGTCTGAATAGGGCGATGAGTTGTACGGATAAGAACCCGAAACCTAGTGATCTAGTTATGAGCAGGTTGAAGGTAAGGTAACACTTACTGGAGGACCGAACCGGTGCCTGTTGAAAAAGGCTCGGATGACTTGTGATTAGGGGTGAAAGGCCAATCAAACTGGGAGATAGCTGGTTTTCCGCGAAAACTATTTAGGTAGTGCGTTGAATAATAAGATCTTGAGGGGTAGAGCACTAAATAGGCTAGGGGGAAGAAATTCTTACTAAACCTAATAAAACTCCGAATACTCAAGATTGTTTCTCAATAGACAGACGGTGGGAGCTAACTTCCATCGTCGAGAGGGAAAAAACCCAGACCACCATCTAAGGTCCCAAAATCGTAGTTAAGTGTGAAAGGATGTGAAGACTCCAAAACAGCCGGGAGGTTGGCTTAGAAGCAGCCATCCTTTAAAGAAAGCGTAACAGCTCACCGGTCTAATTAAGAGACTTTGCGCCGAAGATGTAACGGGGCTCAAACTACGTACCGAAGTTGTGGATTTAAAGTGTCTACGGACATTTTATCTGGTAGCGGAACGTTCTGTAAGTCTGTGAAGGGATACCCGCGAGGGGTCCTGGAGATATCAGAAGTGCGAATGCTGACATAAGTAGCGACAAACAGAGTGAAAGACTCTGTCGCCGAAAATACAAGGGTTCCTGCGTAAAGTTAATCTTCGCAGGGTTAGTCGGCCCCTAAGGCGAGGGCGAAAGCCGTAGTCGATGGGAACAAGGTAAATATTCCTTGACCTGATGGTAGTGACGGATCTCGTATATTGTAAGTTCTTATTGGATTGAACTTGCCTTGAAGAGGTCCCAGGAAATAACTCCATCATTAAGACCGTACCCTAAACGGACACACGTGTATTGGTAGAGAATACCTAGGCGCTTGAGAGAATGATGTTGAAGGAACTCGGCAACTTGCCTCTGTAACTTCGGGATAAAGAGGGCCTTATTTTGCGCAAGCAGAGTAAGGTGGCACAAGCCAGGGAGTAGCGACTGTTTAACAAAAACACAGGACTCTGCTAACACGTAAGTGGATGTATAGGGTCTGACGCCTGCCCGGTGCCGGAAGGTTAAAGCAAGATGTGCAAGCATCGAACTGAAGCCCCGGTGAACGGCGGCCGTAACTATAACGGTCCTAAGGTAGCGAAATTCCTTGTCGGGTAAGTTCCGACCTGCATGAATGGCGTAACGACTGCTCCGGTGTCTCCAACATCAACTCAGCGAAATTGAATTCTCCGTGAAGATGCGGAGTTCCCGTGGTTAGACGGAAAGACCCCGTGCACCTTTACTACAACTTTACATTGGTATTAGAAATGACATGTGTAGCATAGGAGGGAGACTTTGAAGTGGTGGCGCTAGCTATCATGGAGTCGTCAGTGAAATACCTCTCTTGTTATTTTTGATATCTAACTCCATGCCGTCATCCGGCTGGAAGACACTGTATGGTGGGTAGTTTGACTGGGGCGGTCGCCTCCTAAAGAGTAACGGAGGCGTGCGAAGGTAGGCTCAGATCGGTCAGAAATCGATCGTTGAGTGCAATGGCATAAGCCTGCCTGACTGCAAGACTGACAAGTCAAGCAGAGTCGAAAGACGGTCATAGTGATCCGGTGGTTCTGAGTGGAAGGGCCATCGCTCAACGGATAAAAGGTACGCCGGGGATAACAGGCTGATACCCTCCAAGAGTTCATATCGACGAGGGTGTTTGGCACCTCGATGTCGGCTCATCACATCCTGGGGCTGGAGCAGGTCCCAAGGGTTTGGCTGTTCGCCAATTAAAGTGGTACGTGAGCTGGGTTCAGAACGTCGTGAGACAGTTCGGTCCCTATCTGCCATGGGTGTAGAAGAATTGAGAGGAGCTGACCTTAGTACGAGAGGACCGGGTTGGACGTATCACTGGTGGACCGGTTGTAGCGCCAGCTGCAGTGCCGGGTAGCTAAATACGGAAGAGATAATCGCTGAAAGCATCTAAGCGAGAAACTCACCTCAAAACTAGTTCTTCCTATAGAGCCGTCGTAGACTACGACGTTGATAGGACGGGTGTGGAAGCGTGGTAACACGTTAAGCTTACCGTTACTAATAGCTCAATTGGCTTGATTTATGCACTGAAAAAATTTTA
>B570J13886_100104_pt1 | contig 7152 bp, 7 predicted proteins | sample LakMenEpi20May10_FD_13886 | JGI IMG/M metagenome (IMG submission 13886)
AATTTGGCTCTGTACTTTATTTTCTTAGTTTTTGTTGGATAAAAAGCACCAAAAGCTACATAACTTGCTTTATTAGCAAAAGCTTTAGAAGCAAGTATTTTAGAGTTGTGACAAGTTATTCCAATAATTGAATTTTTTTTTAATATTTTTTTTGCAAAGTTAATAGACATGTCTTGCTGACCAAGATGACACCCGTCAGCATTTAATATTTTTGTAATGTAAGGATCATCATTTATGATAAAATTAACTTTATATTTTCTAGTAAGTTTTAAAATTTTTTTCCCGAGTGCTATAATTTTTTCTCTTTTTTGATTCTTAATTCTAAGTTGAAAAAATTTTATAATATTGCTTGTAAAAACAAGCTCTAGTTTTCTAAGAAATATTTTATGATTAGTAATTTTTTCAGGAGAAATTAAGTAAAGAAATTTACTCAATAAATTAGGCCGCTTTTTTTTCTAAATCTAATTTCCACTTACCAATTGAGGCAAGACTATTCATTTCAGATCTTGCATCGAATACAGCTTGCACAGTAGTTTTGTCATTAATATTTTTTGCCCAAGTTTTTAATGCACTTTGCTGAAGTGCTCTTCCGTATGAAAATGTAAATGCAAATTTTGTATCATTAATTTTATTAATAGAATTTAGGTTTTCAGTTGCTTCAAGTTCACTTTGTCCACCTGAAAGAAAAGCTATTCCAGGAACTTCTTTTGGAACATTTCTTTTTATGCAATCAAGGGTTTTTTCAGCAACCTCATTACTTATATTTTTTTTTCCAGATTCAGAACCATTTAATATCATGTTTGGTTTTAACACTATTCCTCTCAAATTTACTTTATGAATAGTTAGTTGGTTAAAGCACTCATTTAATACTGCAGTAGTTACGTCGTAACATTTTTTAATATCATGATTGCCATCCATTAAAACTTCAGGTTCTACAATCGGAACCATGTTTGTTTCTTGAACAATAGCTGCGTATCTAGCTAGAGCGTGTGCGTTTGCAACTATTGAAATTTTTGATGGATAGATATTTGATATATCGTAAACGGCTCTCCATTTAGTAAATCGTGCACCCAATTTATAATATTCAATTAATCTTTCTTTAAGACCATCAAGACCCTCAGTAATTTTTTCATCATTTGATAAAGCAAGTGGCTTAACTCCTTTATCAACTTTAATTCCAGGAATAATTCCTTGGTCACTCAACATTTTTGAAATAGTTTTACCGCTAGAAGAAGTTTGTTTTATTGTTTCGTCAAACAAGATTATTCCACTTATAAAATCTTTAATTTTTTTTGATGTAAAAAGAGCTTCTCGAAAATTTAATCTATTTGCTTCTGTAGAGGGAATTTTTACAGAATCTAATCTTTTAGTCATTGTGCTGTTGCTTTCATCAGCTGCTAAAATTCCTTTACCTTTTTCTACCATTGCAAGAGCAATAGACTCGATGCTATTCATAGAACTAATCTTTTAGTTATTTAAAAATTATTTTTCAAGGACTTTTAGTCCAGGAAGTATTTTTCCTTCAAGCCATTCTAAAAAAGCACCACCTGCAGTTGAGATGTAGCTAAATCCATCTTCAGCTTTTGCTTTCTTGATTGCAGCAGCAGTATCTCCACCGCCAGCTATAGATGTTAATAATTTTTTTTGGGTATTTATTTTAATTAATTTTGCAATTTCGTTACTTCCACTAGCAAAAAAATCTCTTTCAAAAAATCCTAGCGGACCATTCCACAGTAGAGTTTTTGATGAATTAATAATTTTACCAATATTTTTTATAGTATTAGCGCCAATATCAAAAATAATATCATTAGATTCTATTTCGGATAAACTTTTATTTTTTCCAGCTATATTTTCATTAGCTGAAACAATTACATCCTCTGGAATTATTAGTTTGCAGTTATTTTCATGAGCAGTAGAGATAATCTCTTTTATAATTTCTTCTTTATGTGGCTCAAATAAAGATTTTCCAATCTTAAAATTGTTATATTTTATAAAGTTATTAGCCATTGCTCCGCCAATAATCATAAAGTCTACTTTTTTAATTAAGTTAGAAATTAAATCAATTTTAGTAGATATTTTTGAACCACCAATAATACAAGTTACTGGTCTATTTGATTTATTAAAAATTTTTTCTAAAGAATCTAATTCATTAATAATTGTTTCTCCTGCGTAGGATCTTATAAATTTAGTTATTCCGGTTACAGACGCATGAGCTCGATGAGAGCAAGAAAACGCTTCGTTTATATAAATATCAGCAATACTGGCCAATTGTTTTGCAAATTCAGAGTCATTATTTTCTTCTTCTTTATGAAACCTAATATTTTCAAGAAGAAACAGTTCCTTATTTGATTTTTTTATATTGTCTTTAGTTTCTTTATTTAAATAATTATTTAAGAAGACTATGTCTTTTTTAAAAATATTTTCTAATCTATTTTTGACTTGTTCTAGAGACAATCCTTCATTACCATATTTTTGAGGTCTTCCTAAATGAGAGCATAAAATAATTTTAGTTTTTCTAGATAGTAGCTTATTAATAATCTCTTTCATTTTAACGATTTTTGTATCGTCAATTACTTTGCCGTCTTTTATTGGAATATTAAAATCTACTTTCAAAAAAATAATTTTATCTTTAATATCTTCATTCCCTGGTAGCGTATTTAGATTATTCATTGATAAACTTGATTATTTATAATTTTTCGTGATTTCAGAGACAATATTTTCAGAAGTAAGACCAAAATGTTTATATATTTGTTTGTATGGAGCGCTTTTCCCAAATGAATTAATCCCAAAAGAAATTCCATTAGAAGTGTATTTTTCCCAGCCCATTGTAATCCCAGCTTCGATAGTTACTCTAAAAGAGTTTTTTCCTAAAATTTTATTTTTATATTCTTGAGATTGTTTTTCAAATAGTTCTAAACAAGGCATAGAAACAACTTTCGATTCTATATTTTTTTCATTTAGTTTTTTTTGAACTTCCAAAGCAATTTCTACTTCCGATCCAGTAGCAATTATTGTCAGATTGCAATTGCCTTTTTTTGAATCGCTTAATATGTAACCGCCATATTGAGTTAAGTTTTCTTTAGATTCTTTTTTTCTTACCATTGGCAAATCTTGTCTTGTAAGAGCAAGAACGCTAGGAGAGGAATTAGATTTTAAAGCTAGCTCCCAAGATTCTAAAGTTTCTATGGAGTCAGCTGGTCTAAATACATTTAAATTAGGAATTGATCTTAAACTAAATAGTTGTTCTATTGGTTGATGTGTTGGACCGTCCTCTCCAAGACCAATAGAGTCATGAGTTAATACATATATAACTCTTTGTTTCATTAAAGCAGCCAATCTAATTGAAGGTTTGCAATAATCTGAGAATATTAAAAATGTTCCGCCATAAGGAATGGTACTTTGATCTAGAGCCAAACCATTCATTATTCCACACATACCATGCTCTCTTATTCCATAGTGAATGTATGTTCCGTTAAAATTATTTGCTTTAATTATTTTTTGCGATGATGATTTTGTATTGTTAGAACCAGTTAAATCTGCAGAACCTCCTATTAGCTCTGGAATAAATGTTGTAATTGCTTCAAGGCAGGCTTCTGACGATTTTCTTGTAGCTGTAGGTTTTGAGTTTTCAAAAAACTTATCTTTAATTTGAGCAATTTTCTCATTAAAATTTTTTGGTAAGTTACCAGACTTAATTCTTAAAAGTTCTTCTTTTTTATTTTTTTCTAATTTATCAAAATTCTTTTTCCAATTTTCTTCATGTTTTTTCCCACTAATAATTAATTTTCTCCATTCTTTTAAAATATTTTCAGGTACTTCAAATGGTAGTGATGACCATTTTAATTTCTTTCTAACCAACTCAATTTCAGCGCTTCCCAAAGGGCTTCCATGAACAGATGCAGTATTACTTTTGTTGGGTGAGCCATAACCAATGATAGTTTTACAAGATATAACAGTTGGTTTTTTTGCTGTCTGCGCTTTACTAATAGCCTTTGAAATTTGATTATAGTCATGACCATTAATTTCAATTAAATCCCAATTATAAGAAGCAAATCTTTTTTTATAATCATCAGAAATACTAAGATTTGTATTTCCATCTATAGAAATAGAATTGTTATCAAAAAATAAAATTAAGTTTTTAAGCTTAAGATGTCCGGCAAGACTCATCGCTTCATGACTAATGCCTTCCATTAAACAACCGTCGCCTGCAATAACATAAGTTTTGTGATTACAAATTTTATCACCAAATTTTTCTCTATTAATTTCCTCAGCTAAAGCAAAACCAACAGCATTAGCTATGCCTTGTCCTAAAGGACCAGTGGTAGTTTCTATTCCAGAATCTTTTTCATACTCAGGATGCCCAGCGCAAATAGAATCTAATTGTCTAAAATTTTTAATATTTTCAATATTAATAGTTTTGTAACCAGATAAATATAAAGCAGAATAAAGTAACATCGATCCATGACCTGCTGATAGAACAAATCTATCTCTATTAAACCAAGAAGGATTATGAGGATTAAACTTTAAAAATTCATGAAAAAGAATCGTCGTCACATCAGCCATGCCCATAGGCATACCAGGATGACCAGAATTTGCTTTTTGCACTGCGTCAATTGATAAAAATCTTATTGCATTAGCTAGATCTGAGTAATTATTTTTTGCCATGAAACATAGGTAGACTTGGATTGCAGGAATTATTATTATGTTTAAGATGCAAATTAAACAATTTTTTTCAGTTTAATGAATTTAAAAAATAAAGAAACACAGCTATTCGAAACTTTAAACAAACTAGATTCAATCGCAGATTTAATTAAAAACTCCAAGGAAGAAAGCAGTTATCTAAAAAAATTAAGTTCTCAGCTAGAAAAAGAAAAAGAGGAATTACATCAAAAGTCAAAAAATTTAGAACAAGAAAAAGACAGCATCATTAATGAGTTAAAAGTTTTTGAACAAAAACTAAATAATCAAGATTCAGGCAATCATGAACTGTTAAATAAAATTGATCTAATAGAAAAAGAAAACCAAACGATAAAAGACGAATTAACTAAAATGGAAGGTGAATTAGAAGAGTCCAGATATAAGATTACTGAAACTGAAAATATAAATAAAAATTTAAAAGAAGAAGTAAATTCTGTCCAAAGCGAATTGCAATCAACAAAAGAACAATTGGATCAAATATTAAAAAACAAAAAAATGTTTGTTAAAAAAATTGATGAATTAAGCCAAGAGACAGATGCGATGCTAGGAGAATTTGATAAATGGTAAACGTTACCGTTAAATTTAATAATCGAGATTACATTCTCTCATGTGAAGATGGGCAGGAGCAGGAATTAGAAAAATTATCCTTACATTTAAATGAAAAATTTGAACAACTTAAAAATGATCTTGGAAATATTGGCGAAAGCAAACTCTTATTAATTAGTTCGATCCAAGTTATTGATGAGATGTTTACTATTAAAGAATCTATAGAAAAGCTTAAAAATCAGAATAAAAATTTACTTGAAAGATTTAAAGAAATTAAAAGTTTATCAATTCTATATAAAGAAGATAAAGAAAAGAAATTCAGAATCTTCAATCNGAATTACANGAGCTTAAAAGTAAAATTTCTGATAATGAAAAAAACTATTCAGAATCTTTAGAAAAAGTTTCAAATTCAATAAATAATTTTCTAGAAAAGATTAATTAATTTTAATGAAAGAAAAGTTAAGGAAGTATTCTTTTTCCTTAAGAAAAAATAAATATTTTAATTTAAAGGCAAAAGATTTTAGCCCGTTACTTTCAGAGATTACAAGATATAAGAACAATNTTGTTGGGTCTTATTATTCTATAAACTTTGAATTAGATTTAAAAATTTTAAATACGTTATTANTTAGAAAAGGCTTCTCATTGTCGCTACCATTCGTTCATGAGAACAATCAATTGATGGAGTTTAAAGAATGGAATTCGAACGACGTTTTACGATTAAATAAATACGGAATACCACAAACTTTTATAGATTCTAAAACTTTAGTTCCCGACATTTTTTTAGTTCCGCTGTTAGCTTTTGATAAATATGGTAATAGGCTCGGTTATGGATCTGGGTATTATGATAAATATTTTAACATGTTAAATAAAACTAAAAAAAGATTTAGAACAATTGGAATTGGTTTTTCATTTCAAAAAAAAGATAAACTTAAAGTATTAAAAACAGACTTTTGTTTAGATGCAGTTTTCACAGAAAAAGGNTTTCTAAATATTCAATGAATTTTTTATTTTTAGGAGANATCGTTGGNAGATCAGGNAGGGATATAGTTTTATCTGAATTACCAAAAGTAAAAGCTAAAGAAGAAATTGATTTTGTTATTGTGAATGGAGAAAACGCAGCAGGCGGTTATGGAATTACAAAAAAAATTTGCGATGAATTGTTTTCCGTTGGGGTTGATGTAATTACTTCTGGAAATCATATTTGGGATCAAAAAGAAACAGCAGATTTCATATCTGTAGAAAAGAGATTATTAAGACCATTGAATTTTATGGAGGGCACTCCAGGATCTGGTTGTGAAATCTATCCTTTAAAAAATAATAAAAGAGTTGCCGTAATTAACATTATGGGAAATGTTTATATGAAAAAAGCAGATGATGTTTTCAATTGCATTTCTCTTAAATTACAATCGTTAAAATTAAGCAAAGATGTAGATTTTATTATCGTTGATATTCACGCTGAGATAACTAGTGAAAAAATGGCTATGGGCCATTATCTTGATGGTCAAGTAACATTAGTTGTTGGAACGCATAGCCATGTTCCTACTTATGATTTTAGAATTCTAAATCATGGAACTGCATATCAAACTGATGCTGGAATGTGCGGAGATTACGATTCAGTTATAGGAATGAATAAAGACGCAGCATTAAAAAAATTTTTAAAACAGCCAAATTTAGAACGTTTATCTCCAGCATTAGGCAAAGGAACTTTGTCTGGTATTAAAGTTATAGCTGATGAAAAAACTGGTCTTGCAAAAGATATAAAACCCATCACAATTGGCGCTCATTTTAATCAAAGATCATTTTAATACCATGGCAGGTCATTCGCATTTTAAAAATATGATGCACAGAAAAGGACGTGCAGACAAAATACGTTCTAAGCTGTTCACTAAACTTTCGAGAGAAATAACC
>B570J13886_100105_pt1 | contig 7139 bp, 5 predicted proteins | sample LakMenEpi20May10_FD_13886 | JGI IMG/M metagenome (IMG submission 13886)
GCTTTTAGCGCCGTTCTTCTCGACTGCAACTGTTGCGCCATTTTTATTTTTTTTAACGCCTATTACTTTTGTTGATAGATTAAATTGCATTCCTTGTTTTTGTAATATTTTTAAGAAAGCGTCCGACACTTCTCTGTCCATGCCTGGAGTTATGTGGTCTAAGTATTCTACAACTTGAACTTCTGCTCCTAATCTTAGCCAAACAGAACCCATTTCTAGTCCAATGTAACCGGCTCCAATAACAACAAGTTTTTTTGGAACAGATGACAAATTTAATGCGCCTGTTGAGGAAACTACTATTTTTTCATCAATTTCTATATTTGGAAGAGAAATTGGAACAGAACCAGTTGCTATAATTGCATTTTTAAATTTATAATCTTTTTGATTATTAGACTGATCGATAACTGAAATTGTATTTTTATCTTTAAAAGATCCAAAACCTTTAATGTAAGTAATCTTATTTTTTTTAAATAAAAATTCTATTCCCTTAGTAAGTCCTTCTACACCTTTTGCTTTATGACTCATCATTTTCGCAAGATCTAATGATGGCTCATTAATATTTATACCTATATTTTTAAATTCAGTTTTTGCTTTTTTATAAAGATCTGATGAATGCAATAAAGCTTTAGAAGGTATACATCCAACATTAAGACAGGTTCCACCTAATGTTCCTCTAGATTCTATGCATGCAGTTTTTAATCCTAGTTGAGCAGCTCTAATTGCTCCAACATATCCTCCCGGACCTCCGCCTATAACTAAAAAATCAAACTCTTCCATGAATTATAAATTTAAAAAAAGTCTTCTTGGATCTTCTAAATATTCTTTAACTCTAACTAAGAATGATACAGCATCTTTTCCATCAATAATTCTGTGATCATAAGATAGGGCCAGATACATAATAGGTCTAACTTCGATTTTTTCTTCAACAACAACTGCTCGCTGAACAATATTATGCATCCCCAACACTCCTGATTGAGGAGGATTTAGTATTGGTGTTGATAGCATCGAACCATAAATTCCACCATTAGTAATTGTAAAAGTTCCACCCTGAAGTTCTTCAATAGATAATTGTCCTGTTTTTGCTTTTTCACCTAAAGCGACGATTTGTTTTTCAATATCTGCAAATGACAGTTCATCTGCGTCTCTAACCACTGGAACAACTAATCCTTTTTCTGTTCCAACAGCAACACCTATATTGTAATAATTTTTATAAACAATTTCATCTTGTTGAATTTCTGCATTAATAATTGGAAAAGCTTTTAAAGCTTCAACGCAAGATCTTACAAAGAATGACATGAAACCTAATTTAACCCCGTATTTTTTTTGAAAACCATCTTTATATTCAGCTCTCATTTCGATAATTCTCGACATATCAATTTCATTGAATGTCGTAAGCATCGCTGCATTATTTTGAGCCTCTTTTAATCTCTTGGCGATAGTTGCTCTTAGTCGAGTCATTTTAACTCGTTCTTCGTCTCCCTTAGTAGCTCTTGCTGAAGAAGCAACAGAAGGCAAGCCCATGGATTCTAATAAGTCTCCTTTTAAAATTCTTCCATCTCTTCCCGATCCACTTATTCTGCTAATATCAATTCTTTTTTCTTCAATTATTCTTTTTACTGCAGGTGATAATATTTCTTTTTTACTTGTAGAAACTTCTATTGTTTTTTGTTTCGCTGGCTCTGGTGCTTTAAATGATTCTTTTTTTACTACACTTGCAGTTCCCGCTCCTATAGACCCTAAAACCACACCAACATTAACAGTACTTCCTTCTTGAATTTTAATTTCAGACAAAACACCTGCCTCTGGAGAAGGCACGGCCACACTAACTTTATCTGTTTCTAATTCAACGACTGGCTCGTCTGCTTTTACTGGATCACCAACCTGTTTAAGCCATTTAGAAACCGTTGCTTCCGTTACCGACTCGCCAAGTGTAGGTACTACTAAATCTTTTGCCATTATTTTATAAAAGTACTTTTGATATTATTTCGTCTTGCTGTTGTACATGTTTTTTCAAATATCCGGTAGCTGTTGAAGCTGAAGGTTTTCTGCCAACATACTGTACTTTTTTAGATTTAGCGCCGATCGAGTCTAACGTCCAATTAATATATTTTTCAACAAAACTCCAAGCACCCATATTTTCTGGCTCTTCCTGACACCAAATAAATTCGTCAGCATTTTTAAATCTTTTTAAAAAGCTAGCTAATTTTTTTACTGGGAATGGATATAGTTGCTCAATTCTTAATAATTGAACTTTAGGATTTCTTATTATCTCTCTCTTTTCAGAAATATCAAAATAAACTTTTCCAGAACAAAGAACTACACGTTTAATTTCTTCATCGTTTGCCAATTTAATTAAATTATATTCCGGAAAATCTGCATGGTCCGGTAATATTCTATGAAAGGAATTTTCAGGTAAAAAATCTTCAATTTCAGAAACGCATTTTTTGTGCCTCAATAAAGATTTTGGAGAAAATACTATAAGTGGTTTTCTAAATTTTCTGTGAATTTGTCTTCTTAATAAATGAAAATAATTTGCAGGGGTAGTGCAATTAACTACTTGTAAGTTTTCTTGAGCACAAGATTGTAGATATCTTTCAATTCGTGCTGAAGAATGTTCTGGTCCTTGTCCTTCATAACCATGAGGCAGAAGCATTACTAAGCCACTTGCTCTTGTCCATTTTTTTTCTCCTGAGGTAATAAACTGATCAATTATAATTTGAGCCCCATTTGCAAAATCACCAAATTGAGCTTCCCACAAAACTAAGGTCTCTGGTGATGACATTGAGTATCCATATTCAAATCCTAAAACACCAAATTCTGAAAGAAAACTATCGATAATTTCAAACTGGGCTTGTTTTGAACTAAGATTTTTTAAAGGGTAATATTTTTCTCCTGTATCCTGATCAAGTATACTGGCATGTCTTTGACTAAAAGTTCCTCTTGAAGAATCTTGACCTACAAATCTTACTGGGTAACCTTCTAATAATAAAGTTCCAAAAGCTAAACTCTCGGCTGTCGCCCAATCAAAACTTTTTCCTGTTTCAAACATTTTTTTCTTTGCTTCAAAAAGTCTTTTTATTGTTGAATGAAAATTTAAATTTACTGGAAGATGACAAATTTTTTCTCCAGCCTGGTGAATTAAATCTAAATCAACGCCTGTTACTCCTCTACGATCAGATCCAATTTCAGTTGTGAATTTTGACCAACTTCCTGTAAACCAATCTATTTGGTTTGAAATATAGCTCTTTGATTCTGCAAATTCTGCATCTAAAAATTGTTTAAAATTATCTTTTTCTTTTTGAAACTCTTCATTTCTTAAAACACCTTCTTGAATAAGTTGGTTTCCATAAATTGTTAGAGTGGTGGCTTGTGCTTTAATTTTTTTGTACATTAAAGGCTGTGTAAAAGAAGGTTCATCTCCTTCGTTATGACCAAATCTTCGATAACAAATAATATCTATAACAACATCTCGTTTAAATTTTTGTCTATATTCTGTTGCAATTCTTGCGCAATAAACAACAGATTCAGCATCATCTCCGTTAACATGAAATATTGGAGCTTGAACCATTTTAGCTACTTCTGATGGATAAGGTGAAGATCTTGCAAAAGAAGGGCTGGTAGTAAAACCAACTTGATTATTAACAATTATATGAATTGTGCCTCCAGTATTGTGTCCTTTTAAACCAGACATTGCGAAACATTCGGCAACGATTCCTTGTCCTGCAAATGCCGCGTCGCCATGTAAAAGAACCGGTATCACTTTTACTCTTTGTGGATCATTATGAAAAAATTGTTTAGCTCTTGTTTGTCCTAAAACTACAGGATTTACCGCCTCAAGGTGGGAAGGGTTTGCGGTCAGACTTACATGAACATTATTTCCGTTGAAATCTCTATCTGCGGATGCACCCAAATGATATTTAACATCGCCTGAAACACCGGCAGTATCTGTGCCTAGATCTCCTGAAAATTCTTTAAATATCTTTTTAAAAGGTTTTTGAATAACGTTGGCAAGAATATTTAGTCTACCTCTATGCGGCATTCCAATTTTAATTTCTTTCACTCCTGAATTTCCTCCAACTTTAATAATTTGTTCGAGTGCAGGAATTAAAGATTCACAACCATCCAACCCAAATCTTTTTGTTCCAACAAACTTTGTATGGCAATAATTTTCAAATCCTTCTGCTTCTACTAATTTTTTAAAAATGGCTTTTTTTCCCTCGAGAGTAAAGTTTGCTTCCTTACCTTTTCCTTCAATTCTTTCCTGGATCCATTTTTTTTCTTCTGGATCCGACATTGCATAAATTCTATTCCTATTTTTGCACAATATGTTTTTAATAAAATTTCTAATATTTCGTTAACAGTTGCATATTGAAAACCTAAAACTTTATCTAAAAATATTTTTCTATTTCTGTCTTCTTTCTTAAAACCATAAGTTTCTGGATTAAGTTCCGGATGATAATTTTTTTCTTGAAGTTGAAGGGGATCTAAATCGGCGATTAAATGTCCTCTTATTCTATAAGCTCTAATCATCATTATTGCTCTAACAGAATCAATAGTGGACCTTTCTACGTCTACTCTTTCATCGCTGGATAAAGTTTTGTTTGCTTCTGTTATTTTTTCTTTAATTGATTTTCCATTTAAGTTTGTAGGAAGGTATTTTTCATAAACATCTAAATCTCCATTAGAAATATATTTAATATTTGATGGAGCCCAACTAGGTCCTTGATTTTCTATAATATTATCTTTTTGATCACCAAGACCCTCAAAAAATTGTCTCCAACTATCTGGAATACTTGCAGGATTTTCTACATATTTAGCGTAAAGTTTTTCAATATAAGAAGAATTTGTTCCTGATAAAAAAGATGTTTTTTGAAAAACAATATTATTTTCTTGTGACGACATATAATCTTATATTGGTAATAAAATATTAAGTCTTAAGTTTGTCAAATAAAGTTTTTCCAATATCTGCTGGAGAATTTGCAACTGTTATGCCGCAAGATTTCATTATTTCTATCTTGTCTTTGGCAAGTCCTTTCCCACCGGAAATAATAGCTCCTGCATGTCCCATTCTTCTTCCCGGAGGGGCTGTTACTCCAGCAATAAATCCAACGATTGGTTTTTTAATTTTTGAAGATTTAATAAATTCAGCGCCTTCTTCCTCTGCGCTTCCACCGATTTCTCCTATCATGATAATTGATTTAGTTTCATCGTCTTTTAAAAATAAGTCTAAACAATCAATGAAGTTAGTTCCGTTAATAGGATCTCCACCAATTCCAATACATGTCGATTGCCCCAATCCTAATGCTGTAGTTTGCGCAACAGCCTCGTAAGTTAAAGTACCTGATCTTGATACGATACCAACTGATCCTTTTTTATGAATGTGCCCTGGCATAATTCCAATCTTACATTCATCTGGCGTAATAATTCCTGGACAATTAGGTCCTATTAATCTGCTTTTAGACTTCATTAATTTTTCTTTAACTCTAACCATATCTAAAACTGGGATGCCCTCTGTAATGCAAACAATTAGAGGTATTTCACTATCTAATGCTTCAATAATAGCCGCCGCCGCGAATGCTGCGGGAACATAAATCATAGTTGCATCAGGCTTTACCTTNTCTACTGCCTCAGCAACTGTATTAAAAACTGGAAGACCTAAATGAGTTTGTCCACCTTTTTTAGGGGTAATCCCTCCAACTAAATTTGTTCCATATGCAAGCGCCTGCTCAGAATGAAATGTTCCATGTTTTCCTGTAAAGCCCTGACAAATAACTTTTGTTTTTTTATTTACTAAAACAGACATATTAAGATGTGGCCTCCACAATTTTCTTTGCTGCCTCTGATAAATTGTCAGCAGAAATAATTGTTAAACCGGATTTTTTTAAAATTTCTTTACCTTCGTCAACTTTTGTTCCTGCTAATCTGACAACAAGAGGAACTTTAAGATCAACTTCCTTTGCCGCCTCAATAACCCCTTGTGCAATAATATCGCAACGCATAATTCCACCAAATATATTTATTAAAATTCCTTCAACATTTTTATCTGATAAAATAATTTTAAATGCAGCTGATACTTTTTCTTTCGTAGCGCCACCCCCTACATCTAAAAAATTTGCAGGCTCTGAACCATAAAGTTTGATGATATCCATAGTTGCCATTGCAAGACCCGCTCCATTAACCATACAGCCAATTTTCCCATCTAATTTGATATAAGCTAATTCATATTTACTAGCTTCAATTTCCATTGGATCTTCTTCGTTTAGATCCCTAAGTTCTTTAATTTCTGAATGTCTAAAAAGAGCGTTGTCATCAAAACTTATTTTTGCATCTAGACACTTAATTTGGTCTTCTGTTGTAAGAATTAAAGGATTAATTTCAATCAAACTTCCGTCAGTATTAATCAACGTATCATATAAAGCCTGAGCAACTTTCTTTGCCTGATTTTTTTGATCTCCACTCAAATTGTAAGGTTTTACAATTGATTCTAAATCTTCATCTCTTAATTTTGCTGATAACGATACACGCGTTGTAATAATTTTCTCAGGAGTTTTGTCTGCAACTTCTTCAACGTCCATTCCTCCTTCAGCACTAGAAATAAAGGCAATTTTTGAAGACGCTCTATCTACTAGGCATGATAAATAAAATTCTTTTTTAATATCCGATGCTTCTTCTATATATAGTCTTTTTACTTCTCTTCCTTGAGGTCCTGTTTGATGTGTAATAAGTACTTTTCCAAGTAAATCTTTGCATTTTTGCTTTAATTCATCGATGTTTTTAACTAATTTTACACCTCCAGCCTTTCCTCTTCCGCCAGCATGTATTTGGGCTTTAACCACATACATTTTGCTATTTAGCTGTTTAATTTTTTCATCAATTTCATTTAAATTAAAAATAACAACACCCTTTGAAACTGGTGCACCAAATTTCTTTATTAGGTCTTTTGCCTGATGTTCGTGAATATTCATGAAAAATTAATACTTTGGCTTGGTAGTTTTAATTTTTGCAACTTCTGGATCAAGCTTGAAAAGATCTTGTGTTAATTTTTTAACTGAATCAACAGATTTTAAAAACATCTCTTTTTCTTCAGGATTAAATTTAATCTCAATAATTTTTTCAACTCCCTTTGCACCAATTATAAC
>B570J13886_100108_pt1 | contig 6976 bp, 9 predicted proteins | sample LakMenEpi20May10_FD_13886 | JGI IMG/M metagenome (IMG submission 13886)
GCAATAAAGCCAGGTAGTAGAAATTTAGTTTAAATGAGAAAAAGAATTAGATTAGGATTTAATATTGATCATGTTGCTACAGTTAGAAATGCAAGAGGGGATGATTATCCATCACCTATAAATGCTGCAATTATAGCGCAAAAAAACGGCGCAGATTCAATAACAGTTCATTTGCGAGAAGATCGAAGACACATTCGAGATCATGACTTAACTGAGTTAAAAAAAAAAATTAAAATTCCAATAAATTTAGAAATGGCGTTAACTCATGAGATGCTGCAAATTGCATTAAAACTTAAGCCTAAATATGTATGTATTGTTCCTGAAAAAAGAAAAGAAGTAACAACAGAGGGTGGTTTAAATTTAAATTACAAAAAAAATTATTTAAAAAAAGTTATTAACTTATTAAAAAATAAAAATATTAAGGTTTCATTATTTATAGAACCAGATTTAAAAACTGTTCATTTAGCTAAAGAATTAGGCTCAGATAATATCGAGTTACACACTGGAAAGTATTGTAAATTTTTTAGAGAAAAAAATAATTTAAATATAAAAAAAGAATTTCTTAAAATCAAAAATTCAGCAAAACTTGGTCTTAACTTAAATTTAGGAGTTCACGCTGGACATGGTTTGAATTATCAAACTTCAAAAAAAATATCAGAGATTAATGAAATTTCAGAATTAAATATTGGTCATTTTTTTATATCAGAGTCGATTTTTTTTGGTATAGCTAATGTCCTTAAGAAGTTTAATAAAATTTTAAAACGATGAATATAATTGGACTTGGAACAGATATTGTAAATATTAATAGAATAAAAAAAATTTATTCTAAGTATGGTAATCATTTTTTAGATAAAATTTTAACTGAATCTGAAAAAAAAATTGAGGGCAAAGTTACCAGATCAAATGATATTGCAACTTTAGCAAAGAGATTTGCTGCCAAAGAGGCTATTTCTAAAGCTATTGGCTATGGTTTTTCAAAAGGGATTCATTTCAAAAATATCGAAATTTACAACGATAAGAACGGCAAGCCCTATGCGAATGTAAACGGCAAGGCAAAAACAATGCTTAGCAAAATATCAAAAAAATATAATATTTTTTTATCTTTATCTGATGATAAACCCTGGGCTGTAGCAACAGCCTTAATTACTTCTCGATGAAAAAAATTATTATTGAAAATGCGAAGACACTTGTCTTTGCTTTTTTAATCGCATTATTCATTAGAAGTTTTTTTTTCCAACCTTTTTATATTCCATCATCATCAATGGAAGAAAATTTGTTAGTAGGGGATAGATTGTTTGTTTCAAAATTTACCTATGGGTACAGCAAACATTCCCTGCCTTTTAGTCCTAATATTTCTGATAAAAGAATTTTTTATTCTTCGCCTGAAAGAGGAGATGTAATTGTTTTTAAAACCCCTGAAGATAACGATACTGATTATATTAAAAGGTTAATTGGACTTCCGGGAGATAAAATTCAAATGGTTAATGGCGTCCTTTATATTAATAATAAACCCATCAAAAGAGAGTTTATTAAAAATGATTTTGTACTTTGTGGTGGATCTAAAATTAAATCAATTTTTTATCTTGAGACGCTGCCAAATGGAAAGTCCTATTTAGCTGCTTACTCTGAAAAGAATTCCTCAAAAGATACGGATGTTTATTCAATACCTCAAAATAAATTCTTTTTTATGGGTGATAACAGAGATTGTTCACAAGACAGCAGATATCTTTCAAGTGTTGGTTATGTAGATAAACTTAATTTAGTAGGAAAGGCGCAAATATTATTCTTTTCAAATAATGAAGAAATAGGAAATTTATTTACTGTTTGGAAATGGCACAAATCAATAAGATTTAATAGAATCTTACAATTTATTAAATGATTTCTGATAATAAGATCAGTGAAGTAGAGAGCATCATTGGTGTTAAATTTTTAAATAAAAAATATCTAAGCCAAGCTTTGGTTCACAAAAGTTTTTCAAACGATAATACCGATAATAATGAAATTTTAGAATTTTTAGGAGATAGAGTTTTAGGATTGGTGCTTGCCAAAAAATTAATTAATTTATATCCCAATGACAAAGAAGGTCAGCTTGATAAAAGATTAGCCTCTCTAATAAACAAAAAGGTTTGCGCTAAAGTTTTAGAAAAATATGATTTATTAAAATTTATATCAATAAGCAAAGCACAAAAAAAAATTAAAACAGGAAATATAAAAATTTTTGGTGACTTGTGCGAGTCATTAATAGGAGCCATTTACATTGATAGAGGTTTTGAATCTGCTGAAAATTTTATTTTTGATTTATGGAAAGATCAATTAAAGCAATCAGGAGAAATTAAAATCGATGCAAAGACCAAACTACAAGAATTATCCTTAAAACTTTATAAAGAACTTCCTAAATATAAAGATTTATCAACTTCAGGACCTGCGCATAAACCAATTTTTAAGGTTTCTGTTATTATTAAAAAATCTAAATCATTTACAGGTGAGGGGTCCTCAAAAAGAAATGCTGAACAAATAGCAGCAGAGAAATTATTGAATAGTTTAGAGAATGAATAAAAAGCGAATAGGTTACGCCTGCATAATTGGACCAACTAATGCTGGTAAATCAACATTATTAAATACAATTTTTAAAAAAAAAATATCTATAGTTTCTAATAAAGTTCAAACAACTAATTTTGCAATAGAAGTTGTGAAATATCACAAAGAAAATAAGATTATTTTTATTGATACTCCGGGATTGTATAATAAGAAAAATAACACTAATTTTTTAAATGACGTTAATGTCGAAGTCAAAAGAGCAGATGTAATTGTTATAATTTTAGATATTTCAATTCATTTATTTTATGAAGAAATTCTAGAAAAAATTATAAAAAATACTAAAAAACCAAAAATTTTAGTATTTAATAAAATCGATAAAGTTTCACAGGAGTTTGCAATTGAACAAATTAATAAATCAAAATTTGTTAAGAATTTTGATGAAATTTATTATGTTTCAGCATTAAAAAATAAAAATATAAATAATCTTTTAGATGGAATTGTTGCAAGACTTCCAGAAGGTGACTTTGAAAATTCTATTAACTTTGAAACAAATATTTCTAAAGATGTATTTTTTTCTGAACTTACACGTGAAGCAGTATTTAAGTATTTAAATCAAGAATTGCCTTATCAGATTTATGTTAAGACTTATAAATTTGAAAAAGAAAATAGAAATTATAAAATTTATCAAAATATTTATGTGAAAAATGATAATCATAAAAAAATTGTTTTAGGAAAAAATGGCAGTGTCATTAAAAAAATTGGTATTTCAGCTAGAAAAGAAATTGAAAAATTATTTAAACATAAGGTTAGTTTATTTTTAGACGTGCAAACAACTAAGCAATGACTTGGGGTGATGAAGGCTACATATTAGGGGTTAATACATACGGCGAAAACTCTTCTATTATAAGCATACTTTCTAAAGAGCACGGACATCATAAAGGCATAATTTATGGAGGAACTTCTTCTAAGTTAAAAAAACTAATACATATTGGCAATAAAATTAAAGTTACATGGAAGTCAAAATCAGAAGATGCAATTGGTTATTATAATTTTGAATTAATTGATGCGATAGCTCCCAAGTATTTTGATAATGATAAAAAATTAACAGCAATATTATCAGCAACGAGCATTTGTCTAAAAATATTACCTGAGAGAAATGTGTATTTGCTGTTTATAATTATTTTGAAGATTTATTTAATTCTTTAAATTCTGATGATTTTTTTAGAAAATATGTTTTATGGGAAAGATTTTTATTGTCCGAATTAGGTTATAACGTTGATTTAGAAAATAAAGAGTCGTTAAAATTATTTAATAAAAATATAACTTATCCACAATACTTTTATGACAATTTATCGTCCTTTACTGATAAAGATATTTACAATGGCTTATTAATTAATAAGCATCAATTATTAAATTATATATTTGAACCGAATAAAGTTAAATTTCCTTATTACAGAATAAAATTAGAGAATTTTTTTAATGAAAAATAAAGATAATATTTTAAATGCATCTTTGGCAACTGAGTTTAGCCAAAAGTATCTAGCTTATGCTTTATCAACTATTACACATAGAGCATTGCCCGATGTGAGAGATGGATTAAAGCCAGTTCATCGTAGATTACTTTATGCGATGTATCTTTTAAATTTAGGGTCTAAATTACAACCTAAGAAATCTGCAAGAGTAGTAGGAGATGTTATTGGTAAATTTCATCCCCATGGTGATCAGTCAGTTTACGATGCGTTAGTGAGGTTAGCTCAAGATTTTTCAATTCGTTATCCATTAATAAATGGTCAGGGAAATTTTGGAAATATCGACGGAGATAACGCTGCCGCCATGAGATACACAGAGGCAAAACTTACTGAAATTTCAGAGCTATTACTTGAAAATATTGATGAGGAAACAGTAGATTTTAAAAGCACATATGACGGTGATCAACAGGAGCCACTAGTATTTCCAGCAAAATTTCCAAACCTACTAGCTAATGGAGCTTCAGGAATTGCAGTTGGAATGGCAACAAGTATACCCCCGCATAATATTGTTGAAATTTGCGAAGGATTAAAAATTGTTAATCATGACAAAAACGTTTCAATCAAAGAATTATTAAAAGTATTACCAGCGCCCGATTTTCCAACGGGTGGTATTTTAAATAATAATAAGTCTGAAATATTAAAAGCTTACACTAGTGGAAAAGGTTTTTTTGAACTTAGATCTTCTTATAAAATTGAGGATTTGGGCAGAAGTCAGTATCAGATTTCTATAAATGAAATTCCGTACCAGGTAAGTAAATCAACTTTAATAGAAAAAATAGCAGATCTAATTTTAAGTAAAAAAAATAAATTAATTGATAATGTTATAGATGAGTCAGATCATTTAGTTCGTATTGTAATTCGTCCGAAAAATAGAAATGTTAAACCAGAAGTATTAATGGAAAGTTTATTTAGACAAACTGATTTACAGGTAAGAATTCCTTTAAATATGAATGTTTTGAATTCAAAACTTCAGCCAAAAGTAATGTCTATAAAAGAAGTTTTAGTAAATTTTTTATCACATCGTTATGAAGTTTTAAGTAGAAAATCTGAATTTAGATTAAAGAATATTAAAAATAGAATAGAAATTTTAATTGGGTTTATTAAAGTTTATCATAATTTAGATAAAATTATTAAAATTATTAGAAACGCAGAAGATCCAAAATTACAATTAATTAAAATATTTAAATTTACACAAAATCAAGTAAACGCAATTTTAGATATGCGATTAAGAAACCTTAGGAAGTTAGAAGAAAAAGAAATTAAACAGGAATATAAAGATTTACTATCTGAAAAAAATTTTTTAACAAAATTATTATCTTCTAAATCTTTACAGAAGAAAGAAATAGATAATGAAATAGATTTTCTAATTAAAAAATTTAAAGACGATCCTATTTTAGGAAAAAGAAGAACCAAATTAGACAAATTTGGAAGTGTTAATGAAGAAACCTTCGATAATGAGATCAAATCTGACGATCCTCTTACCATTACTGTTCTTAAAAATGGCTTTATTAAATCACAAAAATCCTTTGTTAAAAATTTAGAAGAACAAATTGGAAATGAAAATAGCTCTTTATTAATGCATGCGCGTTCTAATGAAAAAATCATATTGGCATCAAATTTTGGTAAATTTTACACAATTGAAGCGGATAATATTTTAACAGGATCTTCTACAGGAAGACCAATCTCTTCTTATTTGTCACTTACTGATAATGAAAAAATTATCGACGGTTTTAGGTTCGATAACGAAGGCGAAATTTTTATTTATACAAAAAATGGATATGGATTTATTGCCTTAGAAAAAAATCTTGAAACTAATAAGAAAACTGGAAAAAAAGTAATGAATGTTAAAGGGGATGACGTTGTTATTGGAGTTTCTAAAGTTATTAAAGATTCAGATTCAGTAGCAATTATTTGTGATTCAGATGGAAAAAACAAAATGTTAGCATTTGATATTAATGAACTACCAAAATTAGATAAGGGCAGAGGGGTTATTTTAGTAAAAGGTAAATCTCTAAAAATCATTAATGCTACGGCATTTAATGCAAAATCAGTTATCAAGGACCAGATAGACAAAACGCTATTTGATAAATCTACAATTGAGAATAATTATGGAAAAAGAGCTCAATCAGGAAAAATTATTAAGAATTTTAAAAATCAAATCATGAATAGAAATTTTGAAAATAATATTAGATGCCATTTATAATATTATGAATATTTCTAAATATAAAAAAGTCTTATCAAAATATGCAACTGGAATTACAGTTGTTGCAAAAAAAGCTACGAATAATTTAATTACAGGTATTACGGTTAATTCTTTTGTCTCAATATCTTTAAAGCCTGCATATATTTCTTGGAGTTTAGACAAAACTGCTTCTAGTTATAAAAAATTTAAGAATTTAAAATTTTTTAATATTTATATCTTATCGACAAAACAAACTGAGGTTTCAAATTATTTTTCATCAAAAAATGAAGTTCAAAAAAATTCAATTATAGTTAAAAATTTATTAAAATATAATCTTGCAGAGCTTAATTGCAAAACAATTAAGAAAATAAATATTGGCGATCATTTATTCTTTGTTGCAAAAGTTCTTAAATTTAAATTAAAAAAAGAAGAAAAACCTCTAATCTATTTTGCGAGTAAATATAAAAAATTATCTTGATAAGTATTTTTCTATTACTTCATTAGCAAAGTAAGAAACAATTGCATTAGCACCAGCTCTTTTGAAACTATAAATTACTTCAAGAATAATATCTTCATTTGCCAAAGATGATTGGATGCCATTTTTAATCAAACTATATTCGCCAGAAACATTGTAAGCAAAAACAGGTACATTGAATTTTTGTTTAATTTTATAAATAATATCAAGATATGCTAAAGCTGGTTTAACCATTACAAAATCAGCTCCCTC
>B570J13886_100113_pt1 | contig 6853 bp, 4 predicted proteins | sample LakMenEpi20May10_FD_13886 | JGI IMG/M metagenome (IMG submission 13886)
TTAAAAAAAATTATTCAAAGCTATCCTAATAATGCGCATCCAATGGATACAACTAGAACTTCTGTTAGTCATTTAGGTTTGGAAGACTCTGAAGCCTCAACAAATACTATCGAAGCTAATTATAAAAAATTTATAAGAATTTTTGCAAAAACGCCAACAGCTGTTGCTGCAAATTTTAGAACTAGAAAAGGATTAGATATAATAGATCCAAAAAAAGACTTAAGCTTTAGTGAAAACTTTTTTCACATGTGTTTTGGTAAAGTGCCAAGTAAAGACGTTGTTAAAGCATTTGATGTGTCTTTAATTTTATACGCTGAACATAGTTTTAACGCTTCAACTTTTACATCACGAGTTATAGCAAGCACTCTTGCTGATATACACAGCGCAATTGTTGGAGGAATTAGTGCATTAAAAGGACCGCTGCATGGCGGGGCAAACGAAGCTGTAATGGAAATGTTTCTTGAGATTAAGGAACCTGAAAATGCTGAAAAATATATTCTAAATAAAATAAAAAATAAGGATTTAATTATCGGTTTTGGTCATCGTGTTTATAAAAAAGGAGATTCTAGAGTGCCTACAATGACTAAATATTATTACAAAACAGCAGAGTTTTATAAAAATGAAAAATTTCCTAAAATTTCTAAAATATTAGAACAAACAATGATTAAAGAAAAAAATATATTTCCGAACTTAGATTTTCCATCTGGTCCTACTTATTACTTAATGGGATTTGATGTAAATTTTTTTACTCCAATTTTTGTAATGTCAAGAATTACAGGATGGTCAGCTCACGTAAATGAACAATTAAAAGACAATAGATTAATTAGACCCCTTTCAAAATACACAGGATCTGGTCATCGAAAAGTTCTATTGATAGATAAAAGATAATTTTAAATTATTTTGTAAATTCAAAGGCTTCAACCCAAGAACCTTTTGTAGAAGCTTTAGAGTATTCTGTTGCTCTACCTTCAAAGAAATTCATGTGTTCAACGCCATTTAACATGTCATCTAACCAAGTTAACGGGTTCTCTTTAACTTCGTAAATCTCATTTAAACGCAATTGAGATAATCTACGATTTGCAATCCATCTAATATATTCTTTAACTTGCTGAGCGGTTAATCCCTCGATGTTACCCATCTCAAATGCTAAATCGATAAAAGCATCTTCATGGTGAACGATTGTTCTGCAGGCATCATAAATTTCTTTTTTTAAACTCTCATCTAATAATCCTGGGTTTTCATCACAAAAAGTATTAAAAATTTTTATCATTGAATTACAATGAAGAGTTTCGTCTCTTACAGACCAAGTAACAATTTGACCCATGCCTTTCATTTTATTAAATCTAGGAAAATTAAGTAAGATTGCAAAACTTGCAAACAACTGAAGACCTTCTGTAAAGGCGCTGAATACTGCTACAGTTTTAGCAATTTCACGTTTGTTGTTTGTATTAAAATTTTTCATATAATCGTACTTATCTTTCATTTCTTTATATTTAAGAAATGCTGAATATTCAGAATCTGGCATTCCAATTGTGTCTAATAAATGAGAATAAGCAGCGATATGAATTGTTTCCATTGCTGAAAACGCAGTCATCATCATTAAAACTTCTGTTGGTTTAAATACGCTTGTATAGTGTCTAAGATAACAATTGTTTACCTCAACATCTGCTTGAGTAAAAAATCTAAAAATTTGTGTAAGTAAGTTTTTTTCACCTTGTGTTAATTTTTTTTGCCAGTCTCTGATATCTTCTGATAATGGAACCTCTTCTGGTAACCAATGAATTCTTTGTTGAGTTAACCACGCATCGTAGCACCACGGATATCTAAAAGGCTTATAAACAGGATTATCTTTTAACAGTCCGTGTGTATCGCAATAATTTTTATCAATAATTTTTTCTTGAATTTTAACTGCTACTGACATGATAGACATTCCTCGTAATTTTTAGGTTCCTCATTTTTATTTTTTTCTGCTGGGATTGCAACAAAACTTTTACTTATAACTTCTGCCCTCTGGATAGATTTCGATCTACAGTAGTAAAGACTCTTTAATCCTTTTTTCCAAGACTGAAAGTGGATTTGATGCAGATCTTTTTTATGAACGTCTGCTGGAAGAAATATATTTAAAGATTGAGCTTGTGAAATATAAGGAGTTCTATCTGCTGAAAGATCAATTAACCAACGTTGATCAAGTTCAAACGCAGTTTTGAAAACATCTTTTTCTTCTTGAGTTAAAAAGTCTAAATGCTGAACAGAACCTTGAGTTGTAGTAATAGAAGACCAAGTCTCATTATTATTTTTTCCGTATTTGTTAAGAACTTCTTCTAAAAATTTATTTCTAACATTAAAAGAACCTGACAATGTTTTGTGCGTATAACTATTTCCAGCAATAGGCTCAATTCCTGGTGATGAACCGCCACAAATAATAGAAATTGAAGCTGTAGGAGCTATTGCAGTTTTATTAGAAAATCTCTCCATTATCCCATAATCTTTAGCATCAGGACACGGTCCTCTTTCTTCAGCAAGTTTTTTTGAAGCTTTATTAACTTCTTGATCGATATATTTAAATATTTTTGTATTCCAAACTTTTGCCATCACAGATTCGAAAGGAATTAAATTTTTTTGTAGGAATGAATGAAATCCCATAACACCAAGGCCAACACTTCTTTCACGATGTGCTGAATATTTTGCATCTTTGAATGAGTCTGGAGCTTTTTCTATAAACTCACTTAAAATATTATCTAAAAATCTCATAATATCTTCAACAAAATTTTTGTCGTCTTTCCACTCTTCGTATGTTTCTAAATTTATTGATGATAAACAACAAACTGCTGTTCTATCTTTTCCATTTTTATCAATTCCTGTTGGTAAAGTAATTTCAGAACATAAGTTTGAAGTTTTCACAGTCAATCCTGCAAGCTTATGATGTTGCGGAATCATTCTGTTAACAGTGTCTATAAAAATAATATAAGGCTCACCCGTTTCAACTCTTGCAGTTAAAAGTCTTATCCATAAATTTCTTGCAGAAATTGTTGCTTGGACTGCTCCGTCATAAGGACTCTTAAGTGCCCACTGCTCATCTAACTCAACAGCTCTCATAAACGCATCTGTCACTAGAACACCGTGGTGTAGATTTAATGCTTTTCTATTTGGATCTCCTCCAGTTGGTCTTCTCATTTCAATAAATTCTTCAATCTCTGGATGGTCGATTTGTAAATAACAAGCAGCGGATCCTCTTCGTAAAGATCCTTGGCTAATAGCTAACGTTAAAGAATCCATCACTTTAATGAATGGAATAATTCCAGAAGTTTTTCCAACTCTTCCAATTTTTTCGCCAATAGATCTTAAATTTCCCCAGTAGCTTCCTATTCCTCCGCCTCTTGCTGCAAGCCAAACGTTTTCAGACCAAAGATCTAAAATTCCATCCAAGCTATCATTAGCTTCATTTAAGAAACAAGATATTGGTAAGCCTCTATCAGTTCCTGCGTTTGATAAAACTGGTGTTGCTGGCATAAACCAGAGATTGCTAATGTAGTTATAAATTCTTTGTGCATGTAAATTGTTATCTGAATAATTTGCTGCAACTCTAGCAAATAAATCTTGGTAAGATTCACCATCAGCTAAATATCTGTCGTCTAGAGTTGCTTTACCAAAATTTGTTAATTTTGAATCTCTTGAACGATCAATTTTAATTGTGATCCCTTTTTCGTTTTGAAATAATTCTGTTTCTTTAGTTAAGGAAAAAAGATCTGGTTTTTTTAGATCCTGAACGTTAGATTTAGGAGTTGATGTTGGAATGCTGATTCCATTGTCCAAAACGAGATTCTTAATGGCTAAAGCCAAATTATCATGCATAATTCTAATTTTATTAGATTTTGATAGTAAAACAACTACATGTTGTGTTACAAAATCATGAATATACCATTAATAAGTATAGTTCAATAGAACATTAATAGAACATTATAAAAAAGTCAATTAAAAAAATTTAATTTTGATAAACCATTAAAAAATAACAATTAATTTTTTCAATGAATTCTAAAGATATTAACATAAACAAAAATGGTTTTAGAGAATACGACGCGAGATGGTTGTACCCAAAAGACATTAATCTGGAAGGTATAAAAAATTTAGGAATCGGTCTTGGAACTCAAATCACGAATAGAACTAAAAAAAACCCAAGAGTAATTGTTGGACACGATTATCGATCTTATAGTGAAGAAATAAAAAAATCACTAACGGCAGGATTAATGTTAGCTGGCTGTCAAGTTGAGGATGTGGGTCTGTCTCTTTCACCTATGGTTTATTTTGCTCAATTTGAACTAAATGCTGATGGTGTTGCTATGGTTACAGCTAGTCATAATGAAAATGGTTGGACTGGAGTTAAGATGGGAATTGAAAAAGGATTAACTCATGCGCCTGAAGAAATGAATGAACTTAAAGATATTGTTTTAAATCAAAAATTTAAATTTGATAAAGGGTCATATAAAGAAATAAAAGGATTTAAGGAAGTCTATATAAATAATTTAATATCAAAAAATAAAATACAAAAAAAAATTAAAGCTGTTGTTGCGTGCGGTAATGGAACTGCTGGAGTGTTTGCTCCTCAAATTTTAAGAGGAATTGGCTGTGAAGTTGTAGAATTAGATTGTAATTTAGATTTTACTTTTCCAAAATACAATCCTAATCCTGAAGACTTAGAAATGCTACATGCAATTGCAAAAGCTGTTAAAGATAATAATGCAGATGTTGGTTTTGGTTTTGATGGAGATGGAGATAGAGTTGGAGTAATCGATAATAAGGGAGAAGAAATATTTTCAGATAAGATTGGGCTTTTAATAGCTCGAAACCTTGCGCCAAAATATAAAGGATCTAAGTTTATTGTAGATGTTAAGTCTACTGGTTTATTTACTAATGATAAAATTTTAAAAGAAAATAACTGCGAAACTATCTATTGGAAGACCGGACATTCTCACATTAAAAGAAAAGTTAACGAAATTAAAGCGCTTGCTGGATTTGAAAAGAGCGGCCACTTCTTTTTTAATAAACCGCTAGGATATGGTTATGATGATGGAATTAATTCTGCTCTTCAAGTATGTCATTTACTTAATGATCAAAGTAAAAAAATGAATGAAATAATTAATGATTTACCCAAAACATATCAAACGCCTACTATGGCTCCATTCTGTAAAGATGAAGAAAAATATCAAGTAGTTGAAGATTTAATTAAACAAGTAGAAATATTAAAATTAAAAAATACTAAAATAGATAATCAGTCTATTACAGATATTTTAACAATTAATGGTGTGCGTTTTTCACTAGAAGATGGTTCGTGGGGATTAATTAGAGCCTCATCTAACAAACCTTCTTTGGTTGTGGTAACTGAAAGCCCAACATCAGATGAACGTAAGAAAAAGATCTTTGAGTTTATAGATAATTTACTGCAAAAAACTGGAAAAATTGGCGAATACGACCAGAAAATCTAGCTACCTTTAGTCCAATACCCATAAACACAACGAGTGCCATTTCTAGAACAATCAAAAACATCGTTAAGAACACCATCAATAACAACTGTTAAATGTTTAGAGCACGATACGATTAATGTGCCCATAGGTAGTTCTTCTTTTTTTAAATGAACCTTACAGCCTTGTCCTACAAACATAGTGGGCGTCCATTTCCATCCTAATTTTTCTAAATATTTATTTAATACNGCNCTATGAGTTCCNGTTCTTGGACTNTCGTNTCTTTGNTTTAANCTTCGAGCTAGTTTAGTTCTTGATGTATTTCTAAATTCTTCATTAGCTTTAAATAAATCATCATAAACTTTCTGGTAAGGCATGCCTGTAGCAATCGCAATAGATCTCACTACACAGTCTCCCGCTTGGCCTTTGTAACCAGCGGCTGCTCTGCCACCATCATTAACTTTTAATTCTAAATTACTACTTGAAAATAGTCTTTTAAAAAAAAGCATACTAAATTTATTAAAACTAAAAAAAATTAATTATTTTCAACTATATTAACTGAGTTATGCTTTACCATATCCAGCATATAATTTACTTTATTAACATCGGCGTCACGCACTAACATATTATTGCTTAAATATCTTTTCCAATAATTNGCTCCACTAATTCCATGAAACAAACCAACGGTATGTCTCATGACCTGATTAACACGAGTTCCTTTTTTAACTTCAGCTAAACAATATTCAACAATTTTTTTAACAACTTCTTCACGTGTTGGAACGTCATCGTTATTAAATATTTCTTTTTCAATTTCCGCTAAAAAATAAGGAGAATGATAAATAGATCTACCAATCATTACACCGTCAACATTGTTTAAGTGTTCTTTTATTTCTTCTATTTTTGTAATTCCACCATTAATAATAATTTCCAAATTAGGATTACTATCTTTAATTTGTTTAACAATTCCATAATTAAGTTTTGGTATTCTTAAATTATCTCTTGGACTTAACCCTTTTAGAATTGCTTTTCTTGCATGTAAGATTATTGTTTTAACTCCTGTGCTTGCAATTTTTTTTACAAATTTATCTAAATATTCAAAATCTTCTACATCATCAAAACCTATTCTAGTTTTAACTGTTACGGGGAGTTTTGTTGCATTCACCATGCTATTTAAACATTCAGCAACTAAATCTGGTTCTTTAATTAAACATGCTCCAATTTTATTCTTTTGAACCTTTTTGCTTGGACAGCCTAAATTTAAATTAATCTCATCATAATTATAATCTTCTGCGATTTTTGATGACTCTGCTAACTCTTTAGCTGATGATCCTCCTAATTGAAGAGCAACTGGTTTTTCAAATTCACTAAATTCTAAAACATTTCTTTGTTTACCTTTA
>B570J13886_100114_pt1 | contig 6820 bp, 7 predicted proteins | sample LakMenEpi20May10_FD_13886 | JGI IMG/M metagenome (IMG submission 13886)
CCGATGGAGGAACCTGGCAGGAACAAAACAAACGACAAGAAGAATACACATCTAACCCAAAAAATTCTTTTCAAGTGAACTCTTTTGTTTACTTGGATATTAAACCTAAAACGTTTGCCAAGTCTTTCAACGATCAGATAAGTATTTTTTTTTCTTTCAATTGACGACAAAATATTTTTGGCGGTAAAAGAGAAAAATGCAAGTTTCAAAAACGTTCTTATAACTTATTTAGTGAAAAAAAACGAGATTCTTTCTTGAGCTCTACGCAGCTTTTCAAAAAGAGCTACATACGTTATAAAGGCAAAATCGTGTTACTACATTTTGCTCAAAATCTAGTTTTTGTGTTTCCTTTCCAAACATCCTACAGTACATAAGGTATAGAAGCAAATTTTTCGTAGAACCTTTCGCTTTTCTAGAAATATTTTTCCCAAAAATATTTTCTTCACTACATAACGAATAAGGGAGAATTTTGAGGTCTGAGTTTTGTTTTCAGAAAAGAACCTTATACATAGGAGAAATAAAAATTGTAGACGGGACTTCTGCGTTTTAGTTTTTATTTTATTTTGTATTTCTGAAAGTTTACGGTGCGCACATCTCTTTCTGTCTATTATCTGTTTTTCTTTCATTCTGTGTCAGGTTACTAGGGCAATGCACGGCTTTGCGCAGAAACACTTTCTGGAAAGTTTTCATTCGTTACGCGAAAGTTTTAGTGGCGAAAACTTCTATGTGCGCACTATAAAAGAAAAACTTGAAATTATTTTAACCACTTTTATTTTTCTCTTGTTTCAGAGAGGCCAGATTTTTTGCGTGAGTAAATTAACATTTCACATAAAGCAACCCAAAAATTTAGTAAAATTTTGTCTTTAGCAAATTTTTCAATTTTATAGATATCGGCTGTCGACGCTTTACGGACCCCTGTTATGTTCCAATTAAAAAATTTGGTAATAAACAAGGCACATAAAAGTATTTTAGTCCTTTTTAATTAATCCGATTACAATAAAAGGGTTTGTTTTAAATTTTATCTTCATTTATTTGCAGTTGGGTCATGCAGTGAAGGGAAATTATTACGAAAAACAATTAAGGTCGGCTCCAACCCCAGGCGAAGATTTTAACTTTGAGGTCAAAATGCCTTTTCTATTTTATTTTGTGATTGGTTGCTTTGACAAAGAATGCAACCTAAATGATGAAGTGGTTTTTTGTTTAAAGTGTCTCATATTTTGTGTTTTGTTTGTGTCAATTCAGCTTTTACTAAAAGCATTAAAATTATTGTGATAGGTTGAAAAAATCCTCAAACGACGAGTGGTGAACGGAGTGAAACAAATTTTTGTGCAATATCGAAGTTATCCAAAAGAAGTAAGTCACCCTAAAAACAGAAAACTAAATAAAACGTATTTATTTTTAGCTATCAGAAATTAAATGCAATGTTAACGTTTTGGCATTTTGTCGAGCAAGGATCATCTGCTCAAAATTTATTTGCTCAAAAGAAAATAGAATGTCTTGTTTTTATTATTTTAAATTTTTTTTTATTGGAAAAAGTGTCTAAAACGAAACATCTTATTTTAGCATTTGGCTGAGAAACCTGTTTTTGAGCAGATAAATTTCGAGCAGTTGATCATTTCCCGTTTTGTCAATCATTAAGTTACTTAAGTTAAGTGATTTTTTTTGTTCAAATTTTAATCGTTTTTAAATCAAAAACTATTTATTTATTTAGTTTTCTGTTCTGTCAAATTTTTTAGTTTAATCGTTGGATAGAAGAACGAAATGTGAAACTNGAAGATAACTAAAACACGAAATGTGAGAGTTCAAAATGAATGTAAACGTTGTAGCCAATCCTCTAAAAACNTTTAAAGTNAAACACAACATTGTAAGAGACAAANCNAACCCACAGCAGAAAGATTTTGAATTTTCTACGGATTTATTTCCAAATTATTTTGATATTAGAACTGGCGTATGGAATGTAGCAATTTCACAAGCCATTACAACAAACAATCTTCAAAACAGCAGTGTCAGTACTTTATTTAATGTTTCNACTAACTTGCTTTCTCATGCAGTTACTGACCCTTANTTTAAAATCGATAAAAAAATCGAACCAAGCAAACGTTTATTGCCACAAATTGCTTCTAGAAATGTTGTTTTAGCAACATTTGGTATGTACAAAATTAAATACAATGAAATGCAATTGGAAAGAATTTCTCCACTCATTTTTTTTCAAATCGATAACGCCCCTCGCTCAGCTTTTATGGTTCGTTATTATGAACTGACTGATGTCAAAGCGTGTGACATTGACATTGAATTAACGTTTCTGTTTCAAAGGTTAATCTAAAATGGACAAAGTTTATTTGCGTTCTTTATTCGTGCAAGAAAAAGACTTTTTAAAAAAACTCTATGATGGCCAAGGAAATGCGTTAACTTTTGCAAGTGATAAATCATTAAACACTTTAATTAAAATTTTACATCTTATTGCTGAAGGCCATATTCCAATGAGGAAACAAGACGAAGCTGAAATAAAAACTGCCAAAAAATTTAATTCCTTAAACAAATTTGCTTCAAAAACATTTTTTGCTCAAATTACAAAGACAGGAACAAGAGAAACAAAATTAAAGGAACTGAAACAATTTTTAAAATTGTATCCTCTCTTGTTACACACATTTTTTAACGAAATTTAATCTGATAACAGATAAAATGGATCCAAGTGCTTTTAAATATTTGTCAAGAGATCGTATTTATCCAAGAAACGTTCATTTAAACCCATTTTTAGGGGGCGAAACGCACCCCAGTCCTGGCATATACGGAGCTGCAAAAGGCTGTCCTACGTTCTTTGTACCAATTACGAAACCAGAATATCAATTGGCTAAAAAAACTGAGGCTTATCCCACTCTTGTGCAAGTAGATGAAACAATTGTTCCAAGCACAAGCATTAGTGCTTCATCACAATTACCCCAACAAACTTTAATAAATCAAGTTGGATTTGGAAATAAAGACTCTGATTTGAGCGACTCAGAAATAGAATCCAACATTGATTCAAACAGTTTAAAAACCGTGCCAGACACTGTGTTGAAAGCTTTTTCTAACCCGTCAATGACTGTTAATAGTACTGCTTTTAAGCCTAAAGAAAAAAAACTATTGTCTCAATCAGGCTCAGGAAGTGTAGTTAAAAAAGCTTACACCAAAAAAGTTCAAAACAGTAAGATGAAATTTATTTGAGTGATACCAGATACCTTTTTGTTCTCAACATGACTGATGTTACGGTTTTAGAAATTCAAACGGTACCATCAGAATCGTACATTTCTTCATTTTTCAGCAAAGTTCCGACCGACTCTAGGTTTGTTAGAGTAGCCTATCAGCAAGTAATGCCCTTTACAGCAATTGACAAAACCAGCGATAAAGTACAATTTCTTTTTGACACTTTAAAAAGTCCCATGTGCTATTTATTAAGTGACATGTTAATGAGCGCTACTGTAGTAATCACAAAAGACGACCGAAAAACTTTGCCAGACACTGACGCAAAAGTGGGCCCCATAAACTCGTGTGTTTCAAGCTTGTTTGAATCTTGTTTCATGAAAATCAACGACATTTCAATTACCGAGGCCGGAGACTTTTACCCTTATCGTACATACCTTAGCCAAGTGCTTACCTACCCTCAGATATGCAAAACTTCTACAATGGTATCAGGAGGTAAAAAAATGGCAATATTTTATTCTTATTGAGTTTATTGTTATTTACAATTAATTTTAACGATTATTTATTACTTAAAAAATTGTTAAAAAAAAACTTTTTTTAGGGTATTTTCCTGACACAGTTTCAGAAGAAGGGGACAGAAATATAGAACCCAAAGATGGTAACCAAGGTTGGTTGCAACGTGGTTGTTTCTTTAGAAAGAACAGAAAAGAAACACAGGCTTTCAGACCTGAAGGAGCCACGTTTCTTGCTCCATTTAAGGTATTTATCAAACAAATAAAGCCGCTTATTGTAATCAGTGATCACATTAAGCGGCTTCCACCGTATCTTATCCTTCCCATTTAAAAATGAAATAAAATAAATTTATTTTTTTTCAGCATGAATTGTCCGGATGCGAAAAAGCCCTCCCACCTGGAGTTAAAGTGTCTTTTGACCTCCAAAGAAGTGCTGACGCTTTTTACCTTATGCGTTGTAACAAAGAAAATAATGTTCCAGACACAACTACTTATAGAGCAAACCTTCTCAAATGCTGCTTATTTGTAAAAATAGCTCAAATGGTAGAACCCATTTACAAATCCTTAATTTCCAGATTTGAAAAAGAACCGATGTTTTACCATTACAGAAAAGTTGTGTGCAAAACATACGCTATTCCACCTGAGGGTCAAATATTTTCCAGCCAGAATTTGTTTCCAGAAAAGTAATCAGATTTTTTAAAAGAACTATTTTAACATGCTTTACTTTAAAACAAGATTTACATATGTATAATATTTCTTTTCAGCGAAGCTCCAGTCAAAATTCATTTCGTGCTTATCGACACAGAAGCATTTCGAGGAAACTATACAAAGTAAGAAAAGTTATTGTAAAATTATTAACAACCCATTTTTCCTTTCTTTACTAAAAGGGATAAGGGATAAAAGATTGGACTGAGGGGTCTAGTTTATTTAATTAGGTGGGTACCCTAAAAGTAAAAAACAAATTGAGGTTTATTATAGTCTGGTCAATTAAGCAAAGTTAGAATAGCAATAAAAAATTAATGCCGTTGTTTTATTAACTTATTTATTTTGTTCGAATTGCGAGCAACTCCCAAAGTGCAAAATATATTCAAATTTCAGAGATAAGATTATTTTCAAGATACTGCTTTCAAAAATATAGAATGTTTTCAAATATCAAATTTCAAACAAAAATTGAAAATGTGACTTTACGTTTGCGTTTTAACAAATTTAATTAGAAGTAATTTTTCGCCTCTACTTTTACAGTCAAACTTAAAATGGTTTATTATGCTTCTGTTTTTAGAAACCCTTTTGGGTTCTATAGGAAATGGAAGCAAATTGCTGCGCTACCTCCTCACGAGTCAGAAATTTATGACAATTATAGAAATCTGGAGGTTCAAAATCAAGTTAGGGATTTAGAAGACCAATTAAAAGAGCAAAGAAAAGAAGCTAAAACGCTACAGAAAGCTTTGTCAAAACAATTAAAACGAATGAGAAAAACACAAAAAGAAAATCAAAAAAAACAAGAGGAGAGTCAGCAAAAATCGGATGATTTTCAAACAAAATTACTTGCTGCTATACAAAATGGTATAATACCAGCGTCTTTAAATCTAGGCTCTGCTCAAAATACCAACACAAACAATGTAGACACAGACAATGAAGGTTCAGAAGCAGCTGCCAAAAAAATTAGATTAGAACAAAAAGGAAAAGCCATCTTAAAAACCTCAGATAACGCACTAACTGAAGAAGAAAAAAACGATCCAACATACCAGCCAAATGATTCTGACAGTGAAAGCAGTGACAGTGATGCCAGCGAGAAATCTATTTTTGAGAGTGCCAAAAGTGTGTTATCCAGCAAATCAACAACTAAAGCACCTCAGCCTCATTGCTCCAAACAATCTGCCCCTAGAAGTTACGAATCTCCACCGTCACCACCAGCACCACCAGCTTTAAACCAAAGAAACAGCAATGTTGAAGCTGTTGGAGATATTGTCTATGTTCAAGAACTGAGTCTTAAACTCAATGGAGATCTATTGGATCAGTTAAATTTAAGAAGTTCAGAAGACCAAGCTGTTTTTGATTACGTCCGTTTGCAAAACACCAATGGATTTATTAACCACACCACTACAAACAGCATTGAATATGATGATTTCTTGCACGGATATTACATTTGTGCATTTGATTTATCCACGACAAATGAAGGGGCCAACAGTCAATATAGCGTGCCTTCTGTTCGACAGGGAAATTTGGCAGTTTCAATTTATTTCTCAAAACCTCCCACTGTAAATTTGACTTTGCTCATGTTTGGAGAATGCACAGGTAATTTATCTTATTAAAAAAATTAACAGGAATAAACTGAACAAGCAGTTGCATAAAAATAATTGTGTTTGCTACTTTTTTAGCTGTAATGAAATTACCTCACGACGGAAAAATCACCAAAACCTACCTTCCATTTAAACAAGATTAAACATGGTAAAACAAATAATTACAATTATTTAACTTTAAATATTTTAATCGTGTTGGTAAATTATAAGCATTGTGAAATTGGCTATTTTTGTTCATGGGTGTCATATTTCGAAAGATCATTTTTTTTGGTAGCATGACTCAAGAGAGAAAGACAGAAACAAAAAGAGAAAGACTGGCGGCAAGTTCATATTTTACGAATATTTTTAAATCACGTCATTCTACTTTGACCAGTCAAAGAAGATAGTAAAATTGTTTGTGTAAAAAACTTAGCAGAAAATTTCCAAATTTAAAATGTCTGTTTTTTTAAACTTGTTTTTTTGTTGTTTTTTTGTCTTCTCTGTTTTAAGCGAAGATGTTATTAATGATGCTTTTTTTCGTGCTCATTGTAGTGCATTTTATAAACAGAAAGAAAAATGCCGTATTTACAAGTGGAGTTTTCCCTCACCACTTTGCGTACCTTGGGACAAAAGAGAGTGCGAGTTTTCGATGCCCAAGATATTTTCTTCGACGTGCCTGATTTTAGATTGTTCGGTAAGAAAAAAAAATGTTTATTTTGTTTAAGACATGAAAAAATATGAACAATATTTTGGAAATAGTATTTTTATAAGAAATTACAAATTGGAAGTAATTTCTGTGTAGGATTTTGTCAAGAGCCCAGCGGGAGTTCGATTTTTATCTGGAGTTTC
>B570J13886_100115_pt1 | contig 6765 bp, 11 predicted proteins | sample LakMenEpi20May10_FD_13886 | JGI IMG/M metagenome (IMG submission 13886)
CAATATACAAATTTTCTGACCGCAACAGTTGAAACCGAAGGTGAGCGTGATGATGCAGTCGGTAAAGGTTTTAGAATTTTATTTAAATATATAAGTGGCGAAAATAAAAATAAAGAAAGCATTTCAATGACTGTTCCAGTGATGCAAAAAAGCACAGGAAACAACAAATGGAATGTTTCATTTGTAGTTCCTAAAAAATTTAATCTGCAAAATGTTCCACAACCCGATAATCAAAGTGTAAAAATTATAAATAACCCAAATCTTAAAGTAATCGTCATCACTTTTTCAGGTTTATTTAGTGATGCTAATATTAAAGAGAATGAAACAAAGATTAGAGATTATATAATAGAAAAGGGACTTAAGATTGAAGAGCCAGCAATTTATGCAGGTTACAATGCGCCCTGGACACTTTGGTTTTTAAAAAGAAATGAAGTCTTATTTAAATTGATAAATTAAAATTATTTCAAGGCAAAGTTAAAGACGATCTAAGACAGGACTAATAAAACAATCAAATTAAGCCTAATAATATTAGTTAAATTGAAGTATTGACTTATACGCATATCTATGTGAAAAACGCATATCTGATATGCACGATTCGCAAATTAGGTAAGTTAACATAAAACAAGGAGTTAAAATGCTAGAAGGATCAAAAGGCTTAATAGCTAAAAATTTTGAAAACAAGCAAAAGGAAAAAAGTATTGAAAATTTAAACCGTAATATGAAATCAGTTGATACCTACGGAAACGGTACAACAGGTTACAGAATTAAAAACGGTGTAAACGCCGGCAAAGTGGTTGGCCATATTCAAAGAGTAAAGTCCGAAATTTAGAGTTTTGTTTGCCTAGCGAAAGCTAGTTAAATGAAAATCCTATAGCTCAACATCTCAAAAGATCCCTTTTTCTGACTAGGCTATAGGCATGCCTAAACTTAAAATATTCAATAAATGGTTCAGTTAGTTTTAACTAAAGAAATTATTTAGTTAATTACAATTTTAAGATTATTTTTTTGATTTAGATTTTGTAATTACTATAAAAATAAAAGCAGCAATAAATTGTGCAATAATAAAAGGAATTACATCAGCACTTTGAATCCCAACAAAAGTATCCGTTAAACTTCTAGCAATAGTAACTGCTGGATTTGCAAAAAAAGTTGAAGAAGTAAACCAGTAACCTGCTGTTACTGTCAATGCGACTAACATTGGAATTTGTTTTTTATCATTCTTAATTCCAAAATAAATTACACTTAGTAAAACTAAAGTTGAGATCATTTCACTAAAATAAAAATTAATTCCAGATCTTGGATTTGTAGATTCCTGTAATATGGGTAGTGCAAAAATAAAATGACAAAGCATTACTCCAAAAATTGCACCTAAAAATTGGCAGATAAAATATATAATCAGTTCACTTGTTTTTAATTTTTTATTAGCCCAGTCCACTAAACTCACTACTGGATTAAAATGAGCTCCTGAAATTGGCATTAACGAAGAAATTAAAACATATAGAGCAGCACCCGTTGCAATACTGTTAGCAAGCAAAGCAACTGCATTATTGTTCCCTGCAAGTACATCGCCCATAATTCCAGAGCCAGTAACCACTGCTAGCAATAAGGCGGTGCCAATAAATTCAGCTAAATATTTATTTTTATTCATTGTTATAAATTTCTCTAAGTTTAAATTTTAAATTAACGGTGTCCATTGTTTCAACAGGTAATCTTATAAGTTTTTCAATTTTAGGTTTTAAAGTTTTAATTAATTCATCAAATGCTTTGCGGTTTTCAATCTTATCACCACCTGTAGCTGATGGATCTTTAAATCCCCAGTGAACTTGTAAGGGATGACCTGGCCAAATAGGGCACATTTCTTTTGCAGCACTGTCGCAAACAGTAATAACTATATGCATCTTTGGAGCATTTGGTTTTGCAAATTCATCCCAACTTTTAGAGTAAAGTTTTTTAGTATCATAACGCATCTCTTCTGCAATTTCTCTTGCAATTGGATTAATATCCGTTTTAGGAGAAGATCCTGCGCTAAATCCTGTAAACTTACCTTTGCTTAAGGTGTTTAATAATACTTCTGCAATGACTGATCTTGCAGAGTTGTGAGTACAGAGAAATAGAACGTTAATCATTTAATCAATTATTATCAAAAAATTATTACACATATATTACATAAATTAATTAAAATTGTACTAGACTTGGTCTATTTTGTGATGTTATAACATAACAATGAAACATAATGATGATTTAGTCCTAAATGTAATCAAAGCAAATGCAAAGCCATTAACGGCATATGAAATTTTAAGCAAAGTTCAAAAGGTTAAAAAGATCCAACCTATGTCCGTTTATAGATCACTTAAAAATTTACAAACTCAAGGAAAAATTCACAAATCTAATCAAAGCAAAAGCTTTTTATTGTGCAATGAAAATGATCACGAGCATGTTCATAATCCAGTATTAGTTATCTGCAATGATTGTGGAAAAACAGAAGAATTAGAGGTTAATAGTTTTTCAAAATTATTAGCTAATCTTAAAACTAAAGCACAGTTTCAATTTCAGAACTTTCAAATGGAAGTTTCATCAACTTGTAAAGGATGTAATTAATGGAACATTTATTAGAGAACATTACTTTTCTTCAGGACAAAATTTTGCTTCGAGGATATGTATTTGGTGTAATTCACGCCGGTTTAATTGTGATTGGTTATTACACTGGTTGGAGTATTAACCGTTTTCTTAAAATAGCATCTAATGGTTATATCGCTGGAATTTTTGGTGCAATATTTGCACACGTTATTGCAGATTTAATCGCATCTCTAGTTGATCCAGATATTCGTCCCGCAACTCTTGGAATTTTTCTTGGCGGCTTAACACCGCTTATACTTATACCGTTCCTTGAAAAGTATGTGGTTAAATCTAAACATCACATTGTAGTTGGTGATCATGATGATGTTAAAAAAGACTTAGACCATCATCATTAGTCAAAAGACTAATAATTTCTAACTAAATGTTTAACCTCTGGGATTCGAGTGTGAGTATTTTTGCTGCCTAAAATAACTACAACTCTTCTGCCTTTATTAGTATCCATCAATAAAGCAATGCAACCACCCGCAGCTCTAATGTAGCCTGTTTTGCTTACTATAAATTTTTTACTAACTAATGGATTTGTATTTTTATATGAATAATAGCCCTCATCTAATTTAATTCGCATTTTTGGCGTCTGTGATGATTTTACAATAAGAGGATATGTTTGTGCAGCAAGAACAAGTTTAATTAAGCTACTTGATGTTGAAACGTTATCATCATCAAGTCCAGAAGCATCAACAAATGAAGTGTCTCTCATTTTTAAAGACCTTGCCTTTGCATTCATAGCATCCACACAAGCTTGATAACCGCCTGGGTAATGCTCGCATAGTAAGTCTGAGGAGTCATTATTAGATCTAATAAGTGCTAATCTTAAATGTTGCCGTCTTGAAATATCATTAATTTTCTCATCTAAATTTTGATTAGCATCCAGCACAACCATAGCGGTCATTAATTTTGTAATACTTGCAATACTGCGAAGATCGTTAGTGTTGGCTCCTTTTATAATTTTTCCGTTAACATCTGCAACCACCCAACTCTTTGCACTTATAGAAAACCTTTTTTTATTTGCAGTATTAGTTTTCTGTGCCTCAACCGACGATGTAAGCAACAACAGAACTGCAGTAAGGATAGAAATTATTTTAAACATGTCCTGACCTAATTATATGAATTCATAATTAAAAAAACTTAAAATTAGTAAAAGCACCGTAAATGCTCAATAATATTAAAAATTTATGTTATAAATTCTAAAATAAATATTTTTTAGTTAATTTTAAATCAATGGACCAAAGCACAAATTTAATAGCGCTGCTTGCAACTGGTTTTGGACTTGCGTTAATTTTTGGATATCTTGCTAACTATTTTAAAATTCCATCTTTAGTTGGATATTTATTTGCAGGCGTTGTGATTGGTCCTTTCACTCCAGGTTATATTGGAGATCAACAACTTGCAAATCAACTCGCTGAAATTGGTGTTGTATTATTAATGTTTGGTGTGGGCTTACATTTTAGCTTACACGATTTAGATCGATTAAAAAAAACTGCAATCCCAACTGCAATTATAAATATTTTTATCATCACATTGATTAGTGCATTTATTAGTATTGAGTATTGGGGTTATTCATTCATGGGTGGGATTATTTTAGGACTTTGTTTGTCTGTTTCCTCAACCGTTGTTTTAGTGAGAGCTTTAGAAAAAAGAGATTTAATTGAAAACGATATAGGTAAATTTTCAATTGGTCGCTTGGTGGTTGAGGATATTATAATGATTTTAGTATTAGTTTTTTTGCCAGTTTTTTCTCAAGTATTCTTAAACCCACAGATTAATCAGGCGAGCAAACTTTATATCAAAGTTTTGCCCCAGCAATGATTGCTGTTTTTAAAATAATCTTATTTATAATTTTGATGCTAGTTGTTGGTAGAAAAATTTTACCTAAAATTTTAAAAGCCATCGTTAAAACCAATTCTCGTGAATTATTTACGCTAGCCATTGTAAGTGCAGCGGTAACAATTTCTTTTTTTTCAGCAAAATTCTTTGAAGTATCAATGGCGCTAGGTGCATTTTTTGCAGGAACTATTTTAAAAGAAACTGAATTTTCAAAACGTGCCGAACTAGATTCCCTGCCACTAAGAGATATATTTTCTATATTGTTTTTTGTCAGCATTGGGATGTTGTTTAATCCCATAACTATAATCATGTATCCTTACAAAGTATTAATTATTGCACTCATTGTTATCGTTGCAAAATTAATTACAACCACAGCACTTTGTTTAATTTTTAAATATCCATTTAAAACTGCCTTAGTGATTGGTTGTGGACTTGCACAAATTGGAGAGTTTTCCTTCATTCTTGCAAGCATGGGTCTTGAGTTAAAAATTATTTCAAGAAACGCCTATAACTTAATATTGGTTGGGGCTTTTATAAGTATTGCTGTTAATCCAACTTTATTTAAATTTAGCAAACCTATTTTGGAATGGTTTGAGAGAAAAAGAAAATATTATTATTAATTGTTGATAAAAATAAAATAATTTTAAATTATATTTGATTATGGGGGGGGGTTATGCTAATTACGCATAACACTTAATTTACAAAACCTATAGTTTCACAATCAGATTCTGATCCCTTTTGATTGCTAATTACGTTTTTTTTTAGTTTCACAATCAGATTCTGATCCCTTTTGATGTCGTGGCTATAGGTGTTTTTTTTGTTTTATGAGAACAGCCAAAATAACATGTCCTTATTGCAGCAACTCACAAAAAATTTTTTATTTTTCTTTTAATCTAAAACAATTTTTCAATATTTTTTCAAAACAAGAACAATTAATTCCAACCAGAGCGATTACAGATATTAATAAAAAAATCAAAAAATTTTCATGCAAAGCATGTTTAAAAGATCTTATTTATTTTTTTAATATTAATAATGAAGAATATTTTGTTGACGGTATTCATTTAAAGTATGCAAGAGAACTTATTTTAAACAAAAGAAATGGTATTGAACTTTTAAAGAATAAAATAGTTAAACTAGAAAAAGTAGAAAATAGTCCTGAAAATGAAAAGTTACTGGAATATTTAAGAATAAAAGTGATTAAAGAGGATGAGGAATTAAATCACTTAAAAGAAGAATATAAAGATTTGCCTTTAAAATTATAATTTCAAAGCGGACAAAATTGTTTGCCCGCTTTAGAAATAATATAGATAATTATTAGTTTGTAGCTTTAGAACCAATTAACTTTAAAGCTTCGCGAAGAGCTGCTTCTGATTTGTCATGAGTTTTATCATTGTGAAGTTTTTCACCTTCAACTCTTAATTTTTTTGCTTTTGTTACATCTTCAGCTTTTGCTTTTGTTGTTTTAACATCAGCATCAAATTGCGCCCATAATTTTGGACATACTTTTGCATAAGCAGTTGAAGTTACTAAAAACATACTTACTAATAGTACAAGTGTTTTTTTCATTTTTTTAATTATTAAGTTAGTGGCTTGATTTACTACAGGTGCAAAAAAAAGTCATTTTAAAAAATGTCTTGATTATTGTCAAAATTTTATATCTATTTTAAATATGATCAAAAAATATTTAATATTTTTAACTTTAGTATTCTCAGTTTATTCGTGCACTGTTATTTCAGAAAAAGCTGCGCAAAAAGCTGACAAAGAAAATGCTTATCTTTCTACATTCTTAAACAAATCTTCAGCAAATCTAAATTCAACACTTGGTAAGCCTACACAAGTTTCATCTGAGGGTAATTTGGCCGTTCATATTTATGAAGTAAAGGGCACTCTATTTAACTGTCAGAGAAAATTTACAATTGATAATAAAAATATTGTGACAGGTTTCGTTTCCACGTGCTGGGATTGATTAGTTAATTATTTAATTTTTCATAACTTTTTTTGTATACTCTAGGGGCCATGATTTTTATGACTATCATGATGCATGGCTGATAGTGGTTACGTAATTGTGAATAATATAATTGAAAAACCTAATAAAATTTTTTTCATAAATTAACTATATATTTTATTTAAAAAATTTAAAGAATAAAGAGACAATAATTGAAATAACAATGCAAGTTACAATTGGAAAATAAAAAGAATATTTCTCACCCTTTACACTAATGTCACCAGGCAATCTGCCAAGTGGAATCTCTTTTGCAAGCGGCCAAAACAATCCAACAATTAATATTAAAATTCCAATGATGA
>B570J13886_100116_pt1 | contig 6755 bp, 7 predicted proteins | sample LakMenEpi20May10_FD_13886 | JGI IMG/M metagenome (IMG submission 13886)
GTGGCTTTCAAGTGTTCTAAAAAAGAAAAATTTTACAACACAACTTCCTAACCACACTATTGCGATTTTGAAGCTTAAAATTATGCGGAATATAATTAGTGAGCAATATTAATGCAATACATTTTTAGCTCAAATTAAGATAGTTATAACGATTATATCAATGAAAACAGGCTCATTTTGGATAGGTGGCAAACATGCAGTTTTATCTGCCATCAAAAACCCTAAAAGAAAAATAAATAAGCTAATTATCACCCAAGAAAACCAAAAGGATTTTAATCCTAAAGATTTAAATAAAAAAATTCTAATTGAAGTTAAAGATAAGAAAGAAATAGATAAAATTTTTATTAACGAAAATATTGTTCATCAGGGGGTTGCTGCTGAAATAGAAAGTATTCAAGCAATTGAGTTAAAAGAATATTTAAAAAACAAAAATAATTCAAAAAATACAGTGGTTGTACTTGATGACATCACGGATCAAAGAAATATAGGATCAATAATAAGATCATGTAGCGCATTTAATATTGATGCAGTTATTCTTTTAGATAAAAATTACAATCCTAAGAACAAAATGATGTACAAAAGTGCGAGTGGAGCGATGGAGCTTGTAAATATTATACCAGTTTCAAATATCACTAATGCACTAGAGGTTCTTAAAAAAAATAATTATTGGGTTTATGGATTAGATGGTCATGCAAAAGAAAATATTGAAGATCAAAAATGGTCAAATCAAAATGCTTTTGTTTTTGGATCTGAAGGAGAAGGACTTAGAAGGCTAGTAAAAGAAAATTGCGATCATCTTATAAAAATTCAGATTAACAAAGAAATTGAAAGTTTAAATGTTTCAAATGCAGTATCAGTAACTTTGGGTATTTTTAGATTACTTGAAAGAAAAAATTAAAATCCAAAACTAGATTTTATTCCATCTACAATAAATTGAATTGCAAGAGATGCTAATATTAAAGCTATAACCCTTGAAAATACATTTAAAATATTTTTACTAGTATAGTTTGCAAGAATTGCAGAAAATATCATATGAAGAAATGTTACAATCATCACAGCAGTTAAGGCTACATAAACCATAATTAATTTTTCAGGTGACTTAGAGCTAGCATTTACCAAAAGTAAAACTGAGGTTAACGCTGCTGGTCCTGCTATTAAAGGAATAGCAAGTGGAAAAATTGCAATTTCTTCTAATGTTTTTTCATGCAAAACTTTATTAGCGCTCTCTTCTCTCCTTAATCTTCTTTTATCCAGTAACATTTCAATTGAGATAATAAATAAAATTATTCCCCCAGCGATTTTTAAAGAGTCTATTGAAACGCCAATCCAATTAAAAAAAAATTTACCACCGTATGCAAAAATAATTAATACTATAAAAGAAATTAAAGAAGCCTTAATTGCAATTTTAAACCTCTGCTCTCTTGATGCTCCTTCCGTTAACAATAAAAATAAAGGACCAATTCCTGCGGCATCAATTGCAACAAACAAAACTGCAAAAGAGTTAAAAAAAGCTGAGCTCATTTAAATATTAATAAAATTATTTTTCATACTCTTAATAAATACTGGCGGGAGTGACGGGACTCGAACCCGCGGCCTCCTGCGTGACAGGCAGGCGCTCTAACCAAGCTGAGCTACACCCCCTAAAATTAAAGTGATGAGGCTAAGATTATGCTGTCACCACAATTCAAGTTAAGCTTGAAGGTAATCTTATACACTGATTTTTTTTGGATGTCTTTTGTAAAATATTATTAGAGCTTTTTAAAAAACATAAAAAAAACTCTTTATAAAGTAAGAAGATGGTGGGCGATCAAGGACTCGAACCTAGGACCCTCTCGGTGTAAACGAGATGCTCTACCAACTGAGCTAATCGCCCTTTTACTAAGGAGCTTTGTATAACAATAAAAATAGAAAGTTAAAATAATAATTAATGAGGTAAGTACTTTTTAAATGCAGTAGTTTTTGAAAAGACTCTACCTTTTAGAAGATTAAAAGTATTTAGATCTTCTTTTTTAATCTTTGAGCAAGTAATTAAACCATACTGATCTGCAAATTGATTTTTATAGTATGTTTGTTTTTCTTTAAAATCGCTTACACAGTTCTTTAAATAATCTCTCGGATAAAAATACCAAACTAATAGTAATATAGGGATTATGTACCAATATTTCTTAATTTTTTTCATATTTCAATATTAACTACTATTTATTAGTTAAAAATATATATGTTAAGAATATTTTTATGATTGATTGGTCTCAAATATTTTATCTTATAATTGTCATGGTTATGGCAGCATCTGTTGCCGGTTTTGCAGCGGGTCTACTTGGTGTCGGTGGTGGTTTAGTAATGGTACCTGCGCTCTACTACGCATTCACAGTTCTTGATTTTGAAATGGCAACTAAAATGCATTTAGCTTTAGGAACATCTCTTGCAATTATTATTCCAACATCAATCATGTCCACTAGAACTCACATGAAATTTAATGCAGTTGATTTTGGTCTTATTAAATCTTTTGGTATTTATATAGTTTTAGGAGTTATTATTGGAACTTTTTTAGCTTCAAATCTTAAAACAGCAAATTTAGTTTTATTCTTCGCATTATTTGCATTTTTGGTAGGCTTGTTTTTTTTGTTTTTAAAATCAAAATTAGAAGAAACCGAAAGAAATATTCCAAAAATTTATAAAATTATAATTGGAAACTTTATTGGCTTTGTTTCTGTTCCGTTGGGCATTGGGGGTGGATCGTTATCTGTACCTTTTATGAGACTATTTGGTTATGACATGAGAAAGGCTATTGGAACATCTGCAGCTATTGGAATTTTAATTGCAATCTCAGGAACGATTAGCATGATCTCAAGTGGCGCATTATTTGCCAAGGTTAATTCACCTCTAAGCTTTGGCTATTTTAATCTTGCTGGATTTTTAGTTTTTGTTCCAGTTACAATGATGATGGCTCCTCTTGGAGCAAAAGTCGTTCATAAAGTAAGTAGAAATTTAATTACTAAGATATTTGGAATTTACCTAATTTTAATTTCTCTTAGAAGCTTTGTTGAATATTTAAATATTAAATAATTTAATTAACAGGTCTTTCACTAGTAAGTTCTTTACCTTTTTGTGTTTGCGAAAGGTCAATTTCTACCCAATCAATCGGTGTTAAAGATTTAGTTAAAGCAACTTTCAATACTTCATCCACTGTTTTAACTGGAATAATTTTTAAACCTTCGATTACATTTTTAGGTATTTCGGCTAAATCCTTTTCGTTCTCATCTGGGATTAAAACAGTTTTAATTCCTCCTCTGAGAGCTGCTAATAATTTTTCTTTTAAACCACCAATTGGAAGAACTCTTCCTCTTAAAGTAACTTCTCCAGTCATGGCAACTTCTCTCTTAACTGGGATTCCAGTTAAAGATGAAACAATTGAAGTTACCATTGCAATACCAGCTGAAGGTCCATCTTTTGGTGTTGCACCTTCAGGTACGTGAATGTGGATGTCTTTTTTTTCAAAAACTGGAGGAATAATTCCATATTCTAAGCATCTAGATCTTACAAAAGATTTTGCAGCTTTAACTGACTCTTGCATCACTTCGCCTAATTTTCCAGTGATCTCCATTTTACCTTTTCCTGGCATAATTACAGATTCGATTGTTAATAACTCACCACCAACTTCAGTCCAAGCTAGTCCAGTTACAATTCCTGTGCCATCTTTATTTTCGATTTCACCGTATTTAAACTTTTTAACACCAAGATAATCATTAAGATTTTTTTCATCAATTTTAATTGTATCTTTAGTTTTTGTAACAATGTCTTTAACGCCTTTTCTTGCAAGTTTTGAAATCTCTCTTTCCAAGCTTCTAACGCCGGACTCTCTTGTGTAATATCTGATAATATCTTTTAAAGCCTCGTCAGAGACAGTCCATTCACCTGGTTTTAATCCGTTTTCTTTAATTTGTTTTGGTAAAAGATATTTTTTAGCTATCTCCATTTTTTCATCTTCGGTGTAACCAGAGATTCTGATAACTTCCATTCTGTCTAATAATGGACCGGGAATATTCAAAGTATTTGCGGTAGTAACAAACATTACATTCGATAAATCATAATCAACTTCAAGATAATGATCGTTAAATGTTGGGTTTTGTTCAGGATCTAACGCTTCTAATAATGCCGACGAAGGATCGCCTCTATAGTCGTTACCAATTTTATCAATTTCATCTAATAAAATTAAAGGATTATTTTTTCCAGACTTTTTCATCATCTGAATTATTTTTCCAGGCAAAGATCCAATGTAAGTTCTTCTATGACCTCTGATTTCAGCTTCATCTCTAATTCCGCCTAAAGACATTCTCACAAATTCTCTTCCAGTAGCTTTAGCTATAGATTTACCTAAAGAAGTTTTTCCAACTCCTGGTGCTCCTACTAAACAAAGAATAGGACCTTTAATTTTATTAATTCTGCTCTGTACTGCTAAAAATTCTAAAATTCTATCTTTTACTTTTTCTAAACCATAATGATCTTCATCAAGAATTTTTTTCGCATTATTAATGTCAGTGTTTACTTTTGAAGTTTTTCCCCAAGGCAACGAAACCATCCAATCCAAGTAATTTCTAACTACCGTAGATTCTGCTGACATTGGGCTCATTGATTTTAATTTTTTTAACTCAGCTAAAGACTTTTCTTCAGCTTCTTTTGTCATTTTAGCTTTTTTAATGGCCTCTTCTAAATTTTGAATTTCATCTTTACCATCTTCAGTTTCGCCTAGCTCTTTTTGAATAGCTTTAACTGTTCATTTAAATAATATTCTCTTTGAGTTTTTTCCATTTGATTTTTAACTCTGCCTCTAATCTTTTTCTCAACTGACAAAACTTCAATTTCACTTTCAATAAAAGTTAAAAGAGATTCAAGTCTATTTTGCACCGACAAATTTTCTAAAATTTTTTGCTTTTCTACTAAACTGATTTGTAATTGGTTAGCTACTGCATCAGCAACTTTTGATGGTTCTTTTGTATCTTTAATTGTCTCAAGACCCTCTTCGGATACTTTTTTTGAAACTTTTACTAATTTATCAAATTTATTTAAAACAGCTTTTGATAATAAAGATAAATCTTCTTTACCAAGATCATCAGCTAATTTTGAGCACGAAGCTAATAAATAATTCTTTTCTTCATTGTGATACTCATTAATTTTTACTCTTTCTTTTCCTTCTACTAAAATTTTAACTGTTCCGTCTGGAAGTTTTAATAATTGTAATATTTCACCTAAACAACCGACTTGATAAATCTCATTATCTTTTGGATCGTCAACATCATGACTTTTTTGAGCGGCAAGGATAATTTTCTTATATTTATCCATTACACTGTTAAGAGCATTTATAGACTTTTCTCTTCCAACAAAAAGTGGAACTACCATTCCTGGAAAAACAACAATATCTCTCAACGGCAATACAGGGTATTGGCCTTGATCGGTTTTTTGTGGCTCTTTATTCTCCATAAATTAATAATAGTAATAGTTAAGTTTATAACAAGCTTAACCCTATATGGGGACGTTTAATGTTATTTCAACTGTGAATAACTAGCCTATTTTGCTCTCTTTATTAATAAGAGTGCTTGAGGTTTGATTGTTTTTCTTTGAGTAAGTAAGTAACGGTTTTATTTTTCCATCAACAACGTCTTTATTAATTACAACTTCACTAATATTAGACTGCGAAGGAAGCTCAAACATTGTTTCAAGTAAAATATCTTCTAAAATTGATCTAAGTCCTCTTGCCCCTGTTTTTCTTATTAAAGCTTTTTTAGCAATAGCTGATAGGGAATCTTTTGTAAAAGTAAGCTTAGCTCCTTCAATTTCAAAAAGTTTAGCATATTGTTTAAGAAGTGCATTTTTTGGTTCTTGTAAAATTTTAATTAACGCTTCTTCATGCAAATCATCTAACGTTGCTACAATTGGAAGTCTTCCTATAAACTCTGGTATTAAACCAAATTTTAATAAATCTTCTGGTTCTAAGTCTTTTAATATTTGACCAATACTTTTATTATCATGCTCTCTAAGTGTAGCTCCAAATCCCATCGCAGTACCTTTGCTTCTTAATGATACAATTTTCTCTAATCCACCAAATGCCCCACCGCATATAAATAGGATATTTGTTGTGTTAACTTGTAAAAATTCTTGTTGAGGATGTTTTCTTCCTCCTTGTGGTGGAACGCTTGCAACTGTTCCTTCCATAATTTTCAAAAGGGCTTGCTGAACACCCTCTCCAGATACATCTCTTGTAATAGAAGGATTTTCTGTTTTTCTGCTAATTTTATCAACTTCATCAATGTAAACAATTCCTCTTTGTGCCTTTTCAACATTATAATCAGCGCTTGTAATAATTTTAAAATAATATTTTCTACATCTTCTCCGACATAACCAGCCTCTGTTAATGTAGTAGCGTCAGCCATAGTAAATGGTACGTCTAAAATTTTAGCAAGAGTTTGCGCTAATAAAGTTTTTCCGCAACCTGTTGGGCCTATAAGTAATACGTTAGATTTTGAAATTTCAACATCTTTGCTGCTCTTAGAATCTTGATTTAATCTCTTGTAATGATTGTGTACGGCAACAGATAAAACTTTTTTGGCTTTGTCTTGACCAATTACGTACTCATCTAAAACTTTACAAATTTCTTTTGGTGTTGGAACTCCAGCATCATCTTTAACAAAATTGCTTTTGTTCTCTTCTTTGATGATGTCCATACAAAGTTCGACACATTCATCGCATATAAAAACTGT
>B570J13886_100117_pt1 | contig 6751 bp, 8 predicted proteins | sample LakMenEpi20May10_FD_13886 | JGI IMG/M metagenome (IMG submission 13886)
CATTGCATTATCAATACATGTTTCAATGCCTACAAATATATTTGGGTAGTTCAAACTTAATCTTGAAAAAGTTTTTGTTATCCAACTTGTTTTTGAAATAGGAGGCATAGAACCTGTTATGTTTTGAATAGCATTATCAAATACAATATTTCTATTAGCAATTTCATTTCGTCTTTGTTTTGCTATAAATTTTATAGATTGGAGACAGTCTTCAATTGATAGATTTAATTGATTATTAGGTCTTATGTATTCTAAATCATCATATTCAATTACCAAGTTATTATTGAACCTGTAATTATCATTCCATTGTTTTGGAATAATAGGTTTAACTAAAGTAGAAAATGCCAAATGTAATGTTGCACTTGTTTTATGGGATGAATAACCTTCTATATAAGAAGGATTAAAGAATACATAATGAGATTCCTTCATTATATTCATCATTTCTGCAGTATCAATTTCACTATGAATAAATAGATTTGGAACTGGTAATAGAAACTTAACATACGATGGTTTCATATCCCAAATAATAACATGAAAATCAATATCTTCAAAATTATTAAAAAAAGCAAATGTAAACGAGCTTGGAAAATTGAATCTTCCTACAAATACAACTTGCAATCTATTTTTCAGCTGAAGAAGTTCAATTTTTTCCTTCTCAGAAATTATATTATAACAAGGCATTGCATACATTGTTTCGGGTCTGTTAAAAAACATCCTTGTTCCAACTTTAGTTCTAACCTCATTCCGTGATTTATACCAGTGATCGATAGATATCGTTTTATCGATATACTTATCCTTGATTATCTGGTATTTAGGATTATCGTCGGTAACAAGAAAAACAACATCGTAGTCTATATCAGAGTCTAATATACTATTATTTTTCCATTCAATTGGTCTATTAAAGAATTTGTCATACCATATCGAATATGTTTCACCAATCCCAGTTACAGTCGCAAAACACGAATACACATCTGGAACTACATCATAACCGTAACAATACTCGAGTATATATCCAATCATTTCGAAGTGAATATCCTCATCATGATAAACTGCTATTTTCATTTTAGCCTTAAAATCTTAGTTTTTAAATCATTGTAATATGATTTAAAAATTGATATTGTAATCAATATAAAATGTTTTATCTATTTTTTTATTTATGTATGCCTTTTTTTAACCTGTATTACCTCTTGTATAATAACCGTATATACAAGATGATAATACTATACAATATTAGTATGGGTATGGTCTCTGTTTGTTTGCTATTCAATATAGCCCATAGTGTATCGAAACATATAAGAGATACAAATTAAACTGTAAAGTCACAATACTAGAAAGTATTGTATCTTAATTGTAGTACTGATTTTCGGCTAGAATTCAAACGACATTAAAAATTGAAATTTTAAAATCGGAAGACTGAAAATAAGGACACATCATGGAATATATTATCAATCCTAAAACAGGTAGGAAAATTATGACTAATGGTTCCGTTTGGAAATCACTTTCGATCGAAGAACGGAACCAGGGCGAGACTATTGTACGGAAAAAGTTTAGACCCAAGGTCGAAGCTAAGGGTGAGGCTAAGGGTGAGGCTAAGGGTGAGGCTAAGGGTGAAACTAAGGTCGAAGCTAAGGGTGAAGCTAAGGTCGAAGCTAAGGGTGAAGCTAAGGGTGAGGCTAAGGGTGAGGCTAAGGGTGAATCTAAGGGTGAGGCTAAGGGTGAAACTAAGGTCGAAGCTAAGGGTGAAGCTAAGGTCGAAGCTAAGGGTGAAGCTAAGGTCGAAGCTAAGGGTGAGGCTAAGGGTGAATCTAAGGGTGAATCTAAGGGTGAATCTAAGGGTGAAGCTAAGGTCGAAGCTAAGGTCGAATCTAAGGGTGAAAACGAACATACCCAAAATGGCAGTATATCACTCGAAATAGAACATAATCGAAAACGAATTGCATATATATCTAACATCGAAAAGAAAATACAGGAAGCAAACGAACGAGTGATGCTATTACTTCTTGTATATAACATGCAATAAGTTATTCAATACTCATAACACATCAATCAATATAGTTCTAATACAAATAGGTATTACAACTTAATTATAAATTACTACTCTACGATCTTTCCAAATACACTGAATTTTTGATTACTATATTGAGAAGCCGTAATGCTCACTCTTAATTGTTTCCCTTCAGAAATGGTAATTTGGTCATTATCGTCCTTTACATATGAATTGGTTTTCTTGTTAAAAGTGAAGCCTTCAATAAACTGCTTTGGAATTAGAATTTGCATCTTTTTCATTACATCAATAAACACACCATCTGGAAATACCATACATACTTTACCAGTTAAAACTTTATCAGGTTTCGGGTTTAAACATGAAGCTTCGAACTTTATGTCAAAAACGATATTGGAATCCATATTTATATAGTTATCAATGACCTTGATGATGTGATTAATCTTGATAATATAGCCATAGTCTTTAGTACAGTCTTTGCAACAACTTCGAGAGAGTTCGTTAGTTATATGACTCATGATATCTGAATCCATATACTTAGGCTCAATACATACTTGCTTCTGAATAATAATCTTTTCCATTTGAACTAAATTTAAGATTGAACTAATCTTAAATTTCAATTTAGGATACAACCTATAATCAGATTGATTAAAATGATACATTCAGAAACCTCTGAAATGCAATTTTGCAATGACTATTCAAAGCAATTTTACCCTTGTTAATCAATTCATTTAAACATTCTATTTTAATCCAACCAATTCCATTAGCATCGTTTCCGTATATATGATCTTGAACAGTTACATCACATTCATCTGATTGAATTAGAAAATAAACAGCTTTATTTTGAATTGAAATAGAGCAGAGAAATTGAGATTCGTCAACATCAAGACCTGTTTCTTCTTTTACCTCGCGAATAGCACACCTGTTGTATGTTTCATCATTGTCTAATGTTCCCTTTGGTGGACCCCATAAATTGCCTCTCGATTGAATTAACAACACCTTATTTTTCAATGGGTCATAAATGAATACACCAGCCTTTTGTCTCTTGGACCTCCTATCAAAAAAAAATGGCTTTTTGCAGTATGGTTTTATACTCAAATCGCAACATCCGTTAAAACATTTAAAATTCATTTGTGCTTTATTTAATATTATATTGAAAATCCTTAAATAAAACAATTTACTTTTATATTCAAAACGATAATAAACCTTCCTGATATCTCTAACACGAATTATTCAGAAAACAAGAGTTTGACCTGATATTTGAACTGAGTATTTCACTTTTATAACAGTTGACGAATAATCAAGAGGTTATATAATTGTATTATCTCCTTTCAATGAATACATTTAGTATTTCTGTAATTCAAATTGGTCCTTAGTTTAAATTGTTAGTCAATTTAAACTCATATTGTAAATAATAAATGAATAGACTCTCTAAAACTTTATTCGGTAAACTTTATTATGGAAATAATCAATCTCATTTCAAACTGAGTAAATCAAAATCTTATTGTGAAACATTTTTTATGAAAGAACAATATATGGGAGAACTCCGTTCAATATACGGTATCGTTGATTTCAAATACTTACCTAATAATGAACTGTATTCCAATTTAATTATTGGAGATAAAGATAACATCTTTAAACTACAAGAACGATACCGGTTTACCAATAATATAGAAAGTATTTTTCTCCAGAATTTTGATAAGGAAATCACATATGATGATGATATTAATAAAAACATACTTGAAATCATGCTACAAAAGAACAATTCTCATATTATCACATGCTCATGTTGTCACCGTTATTGATTTTAAATTACAGATAATTTAAAATCTTAAGTTCGTTTTGAACTATATTTCAACTGGCTTTACATATTTATAATTAAACCGTATTTCAAGCTTACTTTCGTAAATATTTATATAATAAAACTAAAAGTATAATCACAAATATACCAACTATAATACTAATTCCAAATGGAGATGAAACTGTATTTACAAGATTTGATAATATTTGATTATCAGAAGAAGAAGAAAGAGAACTAGTACTATCTCCAATGTACTTTTCAGGTTTAAATTGCATTGAATCAGGTATATCGAATGTTAAGGCACCTCCCATTATCTCCATCTGACCATTGTTATTTTTAATCGTAGGTACATCAATTCCCACCCATTTTGTCTTGTCAGATATCTGATTACTACAAGCCATTCTAAAATAACCTCCATCTCCTCCTGAAGTTCCCCAAGAATTACGAATTAACCAATAATTGATTCCTTTTGAATTGGTTCCCCATCCAACAATAACAATAGCATGACCACCATCAAAACCTGATGTTGGATCCGCAATATAAACTTCATCTGTATTGCTAGCTTTATTATTCCAAAAGGTAAAAAAATCCATGTAAACAGAAAAGGCAGATACAACAGGTCCTTTCGCATATATTTCTTTCTTGATGTTTAATATTGTTCCATCAACATCTAAATCATCAAGAGTCCCTATATTACTGTTTGCTTTCTTTAACCACAGAACTTCCGAAAAGTCATTGTTACTTAATTTAGTTGTATACAGTTTGTTTTTAGCCATAGGATTATTACAACAGCTATTACAACAATTATCGTTTACTCCACTCAAGCAAGGATATGATAACCATTGACCAGCAGGATTGTTTTGAACTAAAGAATAAGGCCAACATGCTTCCATTTTAGCTCCGGTATTACCAAAAAATGTAAAAGCATCACTTGTTAATCCTCCTCCACATCCATTTTGTGAATTAGGTTCATTTGAACATGATAGAGTCCATGCAGTACTCGATTTAGGGGCTTTGATACCTAATACAGTTGAAGTTGCTAAATTGGTTCCTCTTATCTTGCCATCAGGTCCAAACTTAACTGCATATCTATCTCCTAGTGCAGTAGTTGAAGAGAAAGCCCAACATGAACCGCATTGTCCTTGGTCTCTTGGTGTTTCTATATTTACATATCTATTATCTCTCCAATTGAAACTATCGGGTAAAGTTGCACCTATATCGGCTAATCCTGCTGGTTTAACTGGTACTTTTGAATGATCTAATTTAAACATTAAATTAGCCTTATTTACTCTTGGACCTTTATATTCTATATCTCTGATATCAGATAATCCAGTTTGTTCAGGAGGGCATACACTAGGTGGATTTGGTAATTTAACATTATTCATTTATTAATGTAAACAATTTAGTTTACATTAAATTTATTCTATCTTGTCGAGTATATCATTTATGTGATAAAGTAGTCATTGTTATAATAGGACTAATTTTATTTATAGGATGTTCTTTGTAATCAATTATTAAAAATCTATCTTTACATTTGATATTGCAAAACAATCTAAAATTATTTATTATTTTATCGTTACAATAAATACAATTTCGTATTCCCATCATTTATTATATAGTTACCATTTAAAAATAAATTGCTTTGATAAAATGATTTACAAAAAACTCAAAGGAACTCCTTATATTTGGAACCCTGAATCAACTTTGGTTTTTAAAAATAAGAAAGCAATTGGAAGATATATTGATAATAATGTTGTATTTGATGATGAAGTAATTAAAATATGTAAGAATTACAATGTAACTTTTTCTGATACTTCACCATCACCTACCACCAGAGATACAAGTGGTTCAGACGATGATAAAGATATATACGAAAATCATCCTGCTTTTATCGATGTTAAACCTAATTTAAGTCTAGATTTTATCGAAACATTAACAGACTCATTTAAAGATCAACTTAACGAAAAAGTAAATGAGTTGATATATAAAATAATTGACCTTGAATCTGCCTTAAAAAATATCAACATCGATTATGAAAATCTTCTAATTGAAAACGAATCTCTAAAGAAAACTTTCAAATTAGATTTAAATCAAAGGAAATAACATTAATAATATGATTGATATTCAGAGTATATTCAGAATAATTATTTTACTTATACTTTTATCTCAAGTTTTAAATTATCGTCAATTTGAATTTTTGAAATTGTATGTCAAAAACATCTTTCGTATGGATACAGTTGAAGATGAAGATGAAGTTGATGATGATGAAGATGAAGTTGATGATGATGAAGATGAAGTTGATGAAGATGAAGTTGATGATGATGAAGTTGAAGAGGAAGTCGAAGAGGAAGTCGAAGAGGAAGTTGAAGACGAAGACGAAGACGAAGAGGAAGATGATTCTTCTGTTGTAGATACATCAGAAGGAAATATAGTTTCAAAACACCTGAAAGTTATAGATTGTATCCAATCGTCAACATTTAAAACAAAAGTGTATCATTGCACTTATAATTATAAATGCAAGAATGAGGTTGTGAAAATCACACCTTGTTTCTGTAAAATATGTGGTAACTATATTTGTTCAACAACTATAATTCGTTGTAACATTTCAGTTCAAACTAAGAACTGGATTACATGTAACCATTATAAGTTGTTTGATAGTCTAAGTGAAGTTACAGGCAATATTTCTGGTCATTTTCATTGTAGTGATGAAAATGAAATTCTATCAAGTATAGATTCTATGATTAAATGCCAGTCTGAATTGAATACGATAGATTCAGAATATTATAAGGCAAAAATTATGGATTTAATCTACGACCAATAAATAATGTCATCATTAAATTGAATTTTATAACTCAAAAGTTATGAAATCAGAAAATGCAGTCTGAATCCGAAACGAAGAATGATATATTATTATCGAAGGCGATGCGATTTTGTATCGAAATGCTAGA
>B570J13886_100126_pt1 | contig 6522 bp, 8 predicted proteins | sample LakMenEpi20May10_FD_13886 | JGI IMG/M metagenome (IMG submission 13886)
ATATGAAATTATAAATTTTAGAGTTAATAAAAAATGATCTTAGAATTTTTAAATATGGGCGGCTATGGTTTGTATATATGGTTGTCATATGCATTTGCTGCTTTATCTTTAATTTCTCTTTATTACGGTTCAGTTAAAAAATTGAATTCTATTAAAAATATCGAACATCTTTATCGTTCTGAAAAAGTTAAAGAAGTTTCAGTTTCAGCTTCAGCGCAAGTTAGTAAATTTTAGTTTAATATCTAATTTAGTCTCGATATCTTCTTAAAAAATTTGTTTAAATACGATTATGATTTTTAGTAAATCTACAAAAAAAAGATTAAAAATTTTTTCTTTAATAGCAATTGCTGCGTCGGTAATATTTTTTTTTATCTATAATAATTTACAAAAGAATGTGGTGTATTTCTACGCACCTCAAGAAATAAAGAATTTAACAAATATACCGTCTAATAAGATTAGAATTGGGGGTTTAGTTAAAGAAGGCTCAATAAAGAAAAATAATAATACTTATGTTTTTATTATTACTGATTACAAAAATGAAATTTTTGTTGAGTACAATGGGTTGCTACCTAATTTATTTATCGAAGGAAAAAGTACAGTTGCAGAAGGCGTTCTAAAAGATAAAAAATATTTTATTGCGAGCACGATTCTTGCAAAGCATGATGAAAATTATATGCCGCCAGAAGTTGCTAATAGTTTGAAAAAAGATAAATTAAATAAATAATCATGGCTGGTTATATAGGTAATTTAGCTTTATTTTTTACTTTAATATTTAACGGTTTCTTAATTTTCTCATTAATTAAAGGGATAAGAAATGATTTTAAGAATTCAAAAACAATTAATTTTTTTAATAATAGTATTTTTTTTTTATTATTAATTTCATTTTTAACTTTAATATATTGTTTTATTGTTTCCGATTTTTCTAATGTAGCCGTTTATCAAAATTCTCATACTACTAAGCCTTTAATCTATAAAATATCAGGAGCGTGGGGCAACCACGAAGGCAGCATGGTATTATTTATTTTAATATTATCACTATTTTCGTTTGTATTTGCTAGAACCAAAGTTAGTGAAAAATTAAAATTCTACACAGTTTTTTTTCAAGCAATATTAATCTTAATTTTTTTAATTTTTTTAATTTTAACTTCAAATCCCTTTGATCAGATAGATCCAAAACCATCCCAAGGTCTTGGTTTAAATCCTATTTTGCAGGATCCGTTACTTGCGATTCACCCGCCATTTTTATATTTTGGTTATGTTGGTTTTTCATTAGTTTTTAGTTTTGCGCTTGCAGGATTAATGACTAATAATTTTGATAAATCATGGAGTAAGATTGCAAATTTCTGGATCATTCTTCCTTGGTCTTTGCTTACTATTGGAATTGGTCTTGGATCTTTTTGGGCCTACTATGAATTAGGTTGGGGTGGATACTGGTTTTGGGATCCAGTTGAAAATGCATCACTAATGCCTTGGCTTGCAGCAACTGCTTTAATCCACTCTAATATTGTAACTTTTAAAAAAGATAAATTACATTCTTGGACGGCATTGCTTTCTTTATTTACTTTTATAATGAGTTTGCTTGGAACATTTTTAGTTAGATCTGGAGTATTAAATTCTGTTCATGCCTTTGCAAACGATCCTCATAGAGGCGTGTACATTTTAAGTACAATTTTATTTATCACCTTTTTTTCATTAGCTATTTTTATCATTAAAAGTCCCAAAAAATCTTTGGATGGAAAGTATTCTTTTTTTCAGAAAGATAATTTTATTTTAATTAATAATTGTTTTTTGATCTTCTTTCTTTCAGTGATCTTGGTTGGAACAGTTTACCCTATTATTTTAGATGCTATTAGCGGGAAAAGTATTTCAGTCGGCCCTGTTTATTATCATACTATTTTAGCTCCATTTTTATTCGTATTTTTATTTTTTATGGCTCATGGACCCCTTCTTAGTTGGAACAAAGAAGATAAATTTTTACAAATAAAAAATCTTAAAATATTTTTTCCAATTTCTATTGTGATTTCGTCAATAATTATTTTTTTATTTTTTGATTATAAAGATATTATTTTGATATTAGGCTTGTTGTTTTCAGTATACCTAATCATTTCAGTTATATTTGATTGGATTTCACAAAAAAAATTAAGCTTAAATTTTGGAAGATTAGTTTCTCATTTAGGATTTGGCATATTGATTTTTTCTATATTTATTAATGCTTATTTATCAAAAGAGATTAATACAGCCATGAAGGTGGGAGATGAGATTAAAATTCAAGAATTTATTATTAAATTTAAGAGTATTAATAAAATCAAAAAAGAAAACTACGAGGAGGTTTTTGGAAATTTTTTAGTAACCAATAAAGAAAAACAAGTCGAATTAACCCCGTCTATTAGAAAATATGATCAGCCAGTCCAATTTACTTCTGAGACAAGCATTAAAAATAATTTTATCGTAGATTATTATTTTGCAATTAACTTGTCCGAATTTGAAAAAGATAAAATTATGGTNAGATTTTATTATAAACCTTTAATGTTTTGGATTTGGTTTTCTATATTNTTAATTGCTTTTGGTGGATTTTATCAAACGTTTAGACTGAGAAATGAACAATAAATATAAAATTATAATTCTNGGAATAACAATTGTTATAATTTTTATTCTTTTTTTAAGAGTTTTAAATTCCAATAAAACTTATCAACCTAATCAAATGATTGGTAAAAAAATTCCAGAATTTATTTTAGAAGATCTTTTTAATAAAAACACAAAGTTGGATAGTAATATTTTATCTGGCAAAGATTTTGCTGTTCTAAATATATGGGCATCTTGGTGTATTCCTTGTCGAATTGAACATCCTTTTTTAATGGATTTAAAAGATAAAAATCGAATTAATATTATTGGCCTTAATTATAAAGATGAAAGCGGGAATGCTAAAAATTTCTTAAAAAAATATGGAAATCCTTATAGCTCAATAGGCGTTGATAAAAAAGGAGAGGTAGCAATTCAATTGGGTGCCTATGGGGTTCCAGAAACATATGTTTTAAAAAAAGGAAAAATAATTTTTAAACATATTGGCCCACTTAATGAAGACGCAGTTAATAAAATTTTAGAATTAAAAAAATGATGAAAAAATTTATTCTTACAATTATATTTTTTATCTTATCTTCTAATGTTTTTTCTGCAAATGAAGAGTTAAAGAATAAAATTTATAAAAATATTAGATGCATCGTTTGTCAAGGACAGTCGATTTATGAATCGAATTCTGATTTTGCAATTGATTTAAAAAAATTAATTTCTAAGAAACTGGATAATGGAGAAAANGAAAAACAAATTTANGATTTTTTAATAAGTCGTTACGGTGATTGGATTGTTTATAATCCAGGTTTAAATTTTAATAGTTTAGTCCTATGGTTGTTACCTTTAATTATCTTTATTATTGGTGGATTCTTAATATTCAGATTAAATAATAAGAAAAAAAAGTAGAATCTTTATTGCATTTCCGACAATTTTATTAAATAAAGGCTCATAAAAATGAATTCAAAAATTACTAAATTTTTTGGGATAATTTCTTTGTTATCTATCTCTCTAGTTTCAACGGCTAGATCAGAAGGCTTCACTTTTTCAGTTGGAAAATTTGATCATAACGATAACAAAACAGACGCTGGAATGTTTCAATTAGATTATGATTTCGACAAAACGCTTTTTGGTTCTCCAATCGGCGATTTTAAACCTGTAGTAGGATTTTTAGTAACAGATGACAACGCCAAGTATGGTTATGCAGGTGTTAGATTGGATTATAAATTAGCTAATAATTCAGTTTTAATTAGTCCAAGTTTCACACCAGGAGTTTATGGAAAAGGCGATGGAAAAGATTTGGGTCATAATATTGAATTTAAAACACAAGTTAGAGCGGCTTTAAATTTAAGCTCAACATCTAATATTGGTATTTCTTACAGTCATATTTCAAACGCTAGCCTAGGTGATAAAAATCCTGGCGCAAATAATTACAGCATCAGTTTTCAAAAAAATTTCTAAAACTTTATAATGTCATTAACTAGATGCTTTAATGTTGATGATTTTAGAAAGTTAGCAAAAAGAAGACTCCCTTCCCCAATTTTTAATTATATCGATGGCGGTGCAGACGATGAGATTACTTTAAAAAGAAATACTTCTGCATTTAATGATTGTGATTTAGTTCCAAGCGTTTTGAGAGATGTAAGCACTATCGATATGTCGACAACTGTTTTTGGACAGAAAATTGATATGCCGTTATTTCTTGCGCCAACAGCAATGCATAGATTGTATCATCATGATGGTGAGAAAGCGACTTCAAGAGCAGCAGAAAAATTTGGAACCTTTTTTGGAATGTCGACAATTGCAACAACTAGTATTGAAGAGGTTGGAAATTTAACAAGTGGTCCAAAATTATTTCAACTTTACATTCATAAAGATAGAGGCCTAACGGATAATTTAATTGAGCGATGTCAAAGAGCTAACTTTAAAGCATTATGTTTAACAGTAGATACTATTGTTGCAGGCAACAGAGAGCGAGATCATAGAACTGGATTTACAACTCCACCAAAATTAACTTTGGCAAGTCTGATAAGTTTTGCATTACATCCCGAGTGGACTTTAAATTATTTAATGCATGAAAGATTTAAACTACCCAATCTTCCACATACAGAAAAAGATGGGCAGTCCATAGAAACTTCAGTGATCAACTATATTAACAGTCAATTTGATCCTACAATGAACTGGAAAGATGCAGAGTATGTTGCAAAGAAATGGAAAGGTGCTTTTGCTATAAAAGGAATTGTATCTGTAGAGGATGCAAAAAAAGCAGTAGATATTGGTGCAACAGCAATCATGATTTCAAATCACGGCGGAAGACAACTAGATGCCTCTATGTCACCATTTGATGTTCTTGCAGATATTGTAGATGCAGTTGGAGACAAAGTAGATGTTATTTTAGATGGTGGAGTTAGAAGAGGAACTCACGTTTTAAAAGCTTTAGCACTTGGAGCAAAAGCATGTTCATTTGGAAAAGGTTATTTATATGCATTATCAGCGGGTGGTCAGCCTGGTGTTGAAGCAATACTTAGAATTATGCACGCTGAAATAAAAAGAGGAATGACTTTAATGGGTTGTAGAAGTGTAAAAGAAATTACTAGAGATAAAGTAATTTTTAGAAAAAAATGAAATTAGCAGATAGTCTTTTTAAACTTGGNACTGAAAATGCTTTTGTTGTTCTTGCAAAGGCAAAAGCTTTAGAAGCTCAAGGAAAAGAAATAATTAACTTAGGAATAGGTCAGCCAGATTTTAGAACTCCAAAACACATTGTTGATGCTGCAAAAAAAGCATTAGATGATGGCTTTCATGGCTACACTCCAGCAAATGGTCTTTTAGAATTAAGACAAGGAGTATCTCGTCATATTAAAAAAATGTATGGAGCAAATGTAGATGCTTCAAGAGTAGTAATCATGCCGGGTGGAAAACCTACAATGTTTTTCGCAATGTTAATGTTTGGTCAGCCAGGTACAGAAATTATTTATCCAGAACCAGGATTTCCAATTTATGAATCAATGATTAATTATTCAGGAGCAAAAGCAGTTCCAATGTATTTAAGTGAAAAAAATAATTTTTCTTTTAAAGCCGAAGAAGTTTTGAAATTAATAAATGACAAAACTCGTCTAATTATAATCAATAATCCTCAAAATCCAACAGGTGGTCTTATTGAAAGAGAACAAATTGACAAACTCGTTGTAGGTTTAAAAAAATTTCCAGAAGTAGCAATTTTAAGCGATGAAATTTATAGCAGACAAATTTATGATGATAAAAAAATGCCTTCATTTTTTAATTATCCAGAACTTTTTGACCGATTAATTGTTTTAGATGGTTGGAGTAAAACATATGCAATGACAGGCTGGCGTTTAGGTTGGAGCGTGTGGCCAGAAAAAATTATTGAAGATATCACTAGATTATGCGTGAACGATCACTCATGTCCTTGTGCCTCAACTCAAATTGCAGGTCTTGCCGCATTAGATGGTCCCCATGATTTTTTAGATGAAATGATGAGTCAATTTAACAGAAGAAGAAAATTAATTGTTGATGGTTTAAACAGCATCAAAGGGATTACTTGTAATAATCCTGGAGGAGCTTTTTATGTATTTCCCAATATTAGCGGAACTGGGATGAATGGTAATGAGTTTGCAGATAAATGTTTAAATGAAGCGGGCGTTGCAATTATTCCAGGCGTAAGCTTTGGTAAATCTGCCAAAGATTTTGTAAGATTTAGTTTTGCCAACTCTTACGAGAATATAGAAAAAGCTTTAGAAAAAATTAAAAAAACTGTTGTCAAATAAAGTTTTTTTTTAATCTCAAAGACCTATATATATCAATCAAAATAATATAAGTTTGAGCTATGTCCACGCTAGTAATGCCACAAATTGATCAATCAGTTTTAAATGGTAGAGAAAAAATTGTTCGTGATTTAAAAAGATTTACAAATCCAATTAATATTATTTCAGATCC
>B570J13886_100130_pt1 | contig 6461 bp, 10 predicted proteins | sample LakMenEpi20May10_FD_13886 | JGI IMG/M metagenome (IMG submission 13886)
AGCGGTGCTTGAGAAGTTCAAAACGGTAATTATTGATCCAGAAAACACTAAGAATGGTTTCAAGCATAGTGTTTTGAATAACGGCGTCAAAACTGACTACGGTCTTGGCGGTATTCATGGCTGTCGTGCAAGTGGTGTATATGAATCTACCAGTGATTTGATCATCATGACTTCTGACGTAACGTCTTTCTATCCTAATCTAGCTATTCGTAACAAATGGTCTCCTGGTCACTTAGATCAAGAAGCTTTTAGTGAACAATATGAATGGTTCTTTGAAGAAAGAAATAAAATACCTAAGAAAGATCCGCTAAACTATGTCTATAAGCTTATTTTAAACTCTACCTATGGTTTGAGTAATGATAAGCACAGTTTTCTGTATGATCCGGAACTTACAATGAAGATTACCATCAACGGTCAGCTTAGTTTAACTATGCTGTACGAGATGATATCCGTTGCAATTCCAGAATCTATACCTCTGATGCAAAACACAGATGGTCTTGAGACAATCATACCTAGAAATAAAGTAGATATATACCTGCAGATATGTGCAGAATGGGAGAAGATTACTAATCTTCAGCTTGAGCACGATAAATATCAAAGATTAATCTTAGCGGATGTAAACAACTACATAGCAGTACACGATTGGAAGTTTATAGATCATGATTCCTGGAAAAAGATGAAAGAATCTAATCCGGATTATGTCTATAAGGTTCTTCCTGAAGGGTTTGCATATGCAGCTACTAAGTGCAAGGGTAGATTTGAATTTTCTAATCTAGCTCTTCACAAGAACAAATCGCATCTTGTGATATCAAAAGCTGTTTACAATTACTTTGTGCACGATATACTTCCCGAAGATTACATAATGACTAACAAGAACATTTATGATTTCTGCGGTGGGGTAAAAGCAAACAGTGCGTACGCCGTACAAATTGTTTGTGTAGAAAATGGTAAGGAGACTCTGCAAAACATGCATAAGATCACTCGTTACTATTTATCCAATAAAGGTTGCAAAATGCATAAAATGCATAGAGAGACGGGTAAAATCATCAGTATTGATGCCGGATCTTGGGTCGTTACTGTATTTAATCAGTACGAAGAAAAACCTTTTGAGGAATATGACATTAACTATAAATATTACTTACAGAGAATTACGAGAGAAATAGAAAGTGCTCGTGGTTCTCAACTCTCACTTTTATTTTAAAATGAAAAAAATCCCTAGTGTTACGGAGCAAGAACTTGCTACCGTTACAATCCCCAATCATGGCAAGCGGTATGCACCAATTACTTACACTCAAATTATCAGTGAAGTAAAACGTCAGGCTGCTGCTCACGGAATTGACATTGTTAATTCTGTTTACAGAACTACTCTAGGTGGTAACATTGCCACCGGTCAGTATTTTTTGAACTATGGTAACGATCCAGACATCAAGTTGATGTTTGCTTGGACTAACAGCTACAATAAAATGCGCAGATTCTCTTGTGGAATGGGCACTTATGTTAGTGTTTGTCTAAACGGTATGCTAACTGCGGATTACAGTAAGTATTCTCGCAAGCATATTGGTAGTGCCAAAAAGGGTAACACAGCTTATGTAGAGATGGTAGATCAGATTGAAGAACAATTCAAGCTGGCTTCTAATGTCTTTGCTAAGATGGTCCAAGATAAGAACAGTATGATCGATCGTAGTCTTAGCAATGCTGAGATTAATGAATTACTCGGTCGTCTTTTCATGGATGATGTTGTTGGTAGTGTACAAATGAATATTGTAAAACAGCAGCTTAAAGCTCCTAGTTATATGTATTCAGGTGAGAAAAACTCATTGTGGCACTTCTATAACCACGTTACCCATGCTCTTAAAGAGGAGCACCCAATTAGTTTTGATGAAGCTCATTATAAGCTTCATGAAATGATTACTAAGAATTATCTAACTTCTACAGTTGCTGCACCTATGAACATTCAAGCAGTAGTTTTATCGGAGGATGATGATGATCAGTTGATGGAAGAGTTTCAACCACTAGATCAAGAAGTAGATGCTATTCTTGAACAAGAAGAAACTAGCACTGAATTAGTTTTTGTTGAAGATTTAACGGAAAACGTTAAAGAAGAAAATAAAACTGAGGAGGATAATGATTTAGACTGGTTAAATTTCTAACTTTGGGTTGCTTGTGTGACCGTCCCTGGTATCTGGGGACGGTTACCCAACTCAAAACTTTAAATCATGAACAGAAAAGACTTTTTTAATTACGTTGACTTCGTTAAAGAACGAACCTCTAATGTGCTACAAGCAAAAGGTGATGAGTATTCTTACAACTTAGGAGCCTTTGAAAACTTTGAAGAAGGTGTTTCTATTGGTTTAGCTAATACCAGAGAGGCTATTGCTTGGGGTTACGTTACCAAACACATTCAATCGGTACGTGCTCTTATTAGAGAGGTTGATAGCGGCAAAGAAGATCATCTTACAGACAAACTGATTGATGAAAAGTTTGGTGATGTCATCAACTACATGATTCTTATTGAAGCAATGTTGAAAGAAAGAATTCAAATAAATAATTAATTATGGAAATTGCATTAGCCGTTGTTGGCTTTATTACCGCTGTCGTATATTTGGGTATCTTACTCAACGTAAAGAAAGACATCAAAACTTTGAAAGAAGAATTTGAAGATTTAAAACAAAAGCAAAAGCGTCAGTTTTATTACAATAAGAATAAGAAAAGTAACATCTAAAGGTAGACCTTAAAAAGGGCCCTTCCGTATCTGCGTGAACGGCTTAGCTGGGCCCGGGTCTACCCCCTTAATTGCATGCCGTGCATACTCCGTATGGAGGGAAAAAGAAGAGAGGGTTAATAGCCCTCTCTTTTTATTTTTCTAATCTCTAAATGTTTGATATACTTCTAGAATAGATTCTACAATTGGGTGACGGTGATTCTTCTTAAGTACAACTACTCGCACACCTTTCACTTGTTCTTCTAACTTAGAAAGAAAAGAAAATCCAGTTTCTTTTTTATTCTTAAGATCTACCTGAGCAAGGTCTCCACATATAGACATCCAGCTACCTTTACCAAGTCTACCCAATACCATTTCCATTTGTGTATGAGTAACGTTCTGTGCTTCGTCTACAATAACAAAAGCATTAACAAAAGTTCTACCACGCATAAATGCAAACGGTAAGATTTCAATTGTACCTTCTTCTACTTCTTTATCAATCTTTTCTTTTGAATAGAGGAGGTAGAGATTGTGGTAGATTGGTGCAAGCCAGGGGTCCATTTTTTCTTTGATGTCTCCTGGGAGAAAGCCAATGTCTTCTTTAGCCACCGTTGGTCTTGTGATGATAATCTTTTCGACTTGTTTAGTGAATAGAAGGTCCAACGCAGTTTGAACAGCAACCAAAGTTTTACCACTTCCGGCCATACCCTTAAGTACAGTAACCGGATTTGCAAGTATAATCTCTTTAGCAAGCTTTTGTTCTTCATTGAGTGAGATATTAAACTTAATAGGATTTTTAGGGCGTCTCTTTACTTGAAACACCTCATCGTTATGATCTCTTTGCATTATTATTGGTTCTTAAGTCTGTTTAAGACTTCTAAGTTAGCCTGAATTCTTCTATTTCTTTCTAGAACCGTCTTTCTATTTGTAGATTTCGGTATTCTTTTAGTTGACTTTGCCATTATCTACCTTGACCTTTATAAGATTTCTTATAATTTTTAGAACTCTTTAATACTGAAGTTTGAGTCTTAGAGTGAATACCAGGTCGGCTTTTGGGAGCTTTTGGTTTAAAACTAGCAGCCGATTGAGCTTTAATCTTTGCCATAAGTTGGTTTAATTAAAAGGTTAATGAAAAGAGAGGAACTCCAACGTAGCACGTAGGAGTCCCCTCAAAATATACTTTACTTTACCCATCCGTAGTACTTCAGGGTTTTTTCTTTACGATCTTCTAGACCATGAGTACCTCCATTGATTCTCTTTGTAAGAGCAAGAATAGTGTCGTTATTTACACCTTTATCACAGATATCCCACAACTTATTACGATCAAAGAAGAAGATAGCGGATTCAAATGCATACTCAGTAGCAACCAGATCAGGATTAGTCATGATTTCTGGCTTCTTCAAGTATTCAGCAAATGCTTGGTAGTTAGATTTACCAGTCAATTGCAAAGCACCACGTCCACGAAACTTATATCCATCACCAGATGCTTCATCACCATTACCCATACGAGATGCATACACACGGTTTGCAATCTTTTCTGGCTTACGCTCATACTGAGCAGCTAGAGCTTCTGTAGGGAAGTACTTTTTAAAAATACCAAGCAATCCTTTAGCACTATAGTTCAAGTTCTCAGAGAAAGCTTTAAACCCTCCGGTCTCGTGAGCTGTTTGTGCAAAGAAATGTGCAGCACGTTCAGGTGTAAACTTGTAGTAAGTCATTCCTGCTTTTAGAGTGCCCGGACCAAATGCTCCATCCGCCGTAACACCCGCTTTGGTTTGTAAACTCTTTAGACTCATTCTTCTTCTTTTTTAGCACCGAAAATCTTTCCAGCTTCAGCAATACCGAAAGCTCCCAGTGTGATTATTACAAACGAATTAAAAATTGTATCAGAAATAATGAGCTCATTGCCCATAATACCTGTTACCACATCGGCAATAGCTGTAATACTCATTACAGTGAATGACAAGAAACCAACAATAGTCTTCTCGTTCCACTCATTATTGTCCTTAAAAATATCCCAAAAAGCCATAAACTTATTTTTTAATTGATTAAACATGACTGTTGGTTTTCATTGTTGGTTCTATATAAAATATACGAAATTTAGTCCAGAGCATCAACTATTGCCTTCTTAACAGCAACAGAAAATTCTGTTCTTTCAAACTCAAGATTCTCATCCTGAAGCTGCATAAGGGTTGCAGCAACATTTGTATTAGCTTTTCCTACTCCGTGATAAACCTTAGAGCCGATTGCAATGTCTACTTCTACAATGGTTTTCTTTTGCTTGAATTCAAACGGACCTAGACGTATACCTTGAGTTGGAGCTTTGATGTCGGTGATTGTCACATATACCGGACTTGCACCCTCTGAAGACTGATCACACAAGGGATTTCCTTGTTGTAGAAGAATGTCTTCAGTCATTTGCTTGAGACCAAAAGTGAACTTCTGGTTATCGATACCAGCTAGATTTGCATTAGATGTCACAGTAGCAACATAAAAGCACATTGTAATAATTGAATTGATCATTGGAGTTTACCTGAGTTAATTGATTGAGTTGCATTATGTATTCCTGTACCCATTATGTAGAATTGATTTTGATTTTCAATCGTACGTGTTTGGGCGGGAGAATATGTATTATAATAATTAGCGTTAGGATTAGCTTCAATAGTAATTTTTTCTGCCTGAGTGAAGATGTACTTGTTATGTAGTGCATTTGTTTTTAAAAGCGTATAACAAAAGTTTATATCCTCCCAATCAAAAGTTGAGGAGTTATTACAGTCACAAGTGTAAAAGTCCCAGTCCTGTAACGGACCTAAATTACCTTTTATAAACATCATGTAAATAAGACTGAAGTCAGTAATAGGGTGAAACTTCTGAGAGGTGTTGATTGTAACCTTGTACTGCTTATTGGTAGGATTAGAAACTACTACCTGACCAGTTGCGTTTGTGTTCTGAGTTGATATTGTAGACCAGCTTCCTTGATTTGAAGAGGATGTAAATCTAAAAGCAGTACCGGCTGCATAACTTGTAGTCGTGATATAATTCACACCCAGCCATGCAGCACCGCTTGAAATGCCCATCTGCTCTTGATTAGAACCATCAGCAGTAAATGCGCGCATCACTACGTAAAAGACTGTAGGTTGAGTTTTTACAAAGTATAGATCCCATATCACATTTACTCCTGATTGACTGTACTGGCAGTTCCCCTCATACCTAACCCTGAACACGTCCCCCCAAGTTCCATCAGTATAGGTTTCAGTTGAAACCTTAGACATATTGTTGTCTGAGGATCCGTTATCAACCGAGGTTATGTGAATAGTAGGAACGTTTGGGTTGGTTGCATTACCCTGGTAGCCTGAACTGCTTGTAGTTCCAAATCCAAACCAAGAGTTAGAATTAACGTGACCTTGTGTATACGTTGTTGTACCTATAGTAGGAGTGAAGCCGGATGGAAATGTTATAGCAGCAGAAGCTTCATCCGCATTAGCACTACTAAAAATTATAGTACTCCCGGCTCCCCTATTAGCTGGTATATAAGCTGTCTGAGATTGAACGGTGCCACTTAAACCTCCTGCAGTGTAATGCTCAACCGTAATAGGTATACCACTAACGTCCTGAGTTCCAATTGGAGTCAGGGTGATTGTCTGCCCTATCAGAGATAGAGGTAGAATTAACAGGAGTATTATGTTTAATTTAGAAATCATAGTTACATCCTATTGAAAGTATATAGGGAGTTGCCTTACGAAACCCAATAGTTTTGTCT